>PVMK01125448.1_pt1 | contig 19123 bp, 17 predicted proteins | sample 1853481 | NCBI WGS metagenome assembly PVMK01 (sample SAMN08533507, study PRJNA380276) | Marine sediment metagenome, whole genome shotgun sequencing project. | reverse complement strand
GCCGGTGGCTCTCGCGAGGGGGATACACCTGGTCCCATCCCGAACCCAGCAGTTAAGCCCCTCAGCGCCGATGGTACTGCAGCCTCAGGCCGTGGGAGAGTAGGTCGCCGCCGGCTCTCATATCGTTCGCCCCGCTCGGACTCGCTCCGGGTCGGGGCGCTCGTCGTTTGGGCTCGTATCCCGCGTGACACTCAGCGCAGGCGCCCTCTGCCGGCAACTGCAGGAAATCCGACCCGTGAGGCGACGCGTTCGGACCTCCCCTCACGCGAGTCACACCACTCCAACAGGGAAATCGGGAATGCCCCCGGCACACCGGCAGTCCAACCCGTGCTAGATGGCGAAAACGACACCACCCAATTCCCGCCGGAGGGTAAACGATGCAGTGGATCACGCGAGTGGCATGCGCCGTGCTCCTGTTCGCAGCAGTGCCGAGCACAGCCAGCGCCCAGCAGCCGACGCGCCGGGACCTTGGTGCCGCAACGGACAGTTTGATTGCAACTTATCAGGCACGCCTTAACCTGACGGATGAACAGACTGAGGGGATTCGGACGATCCTCCTGTCCCAGGGAGAGAAGGGGCAGGCCATGTTCGAAACCGCCCGCGGCGAGGGGCGCGAGGCCATGATGGAACTGCGCCCCAGGATGGAAGAACTGGGGGAGGAGACCAGGGAGCAGGTCGAGGCGTTGCTGACGGAAGACCAGATACCGGAGTACAGGAAAATACAGGCCGAGATTCAGGAGCAACGTCAAAGCCGCATGCGGCAGCGTAGACCCGGCCGTTAGTCTCATGTCCATCACAGCGTCGGTGGTTGTGGGGTCGCCGGCGGCCCCGCAACTTCTCTCTTATGGCGATGCCGATATCTACACACGCAACCGCGGATTCCTTCAAGGCAGGAATCTGCTCCATCCTCGGGCTTCCGAATGTCGGAAAGTCCACGCTCCTGAACGCCTTGATCGGTGAGCGCCTCAGCATCGTCACTCCGAAGCCACAGACGACTCGGCAGCGACTGCTGGGCATCTATTCGGACGAGCGACACCAGGCCGTGTTTGTCGATACACCAGGATTGCTCGAACCCCGATATGCCCTGCACGAGTCCATGCAGGCCGAGGCGGAGCGTGCCCGGACTGACGCTGATGTGCTGGTATACGTTGTCGATGTCGGTTGGACGCCGAGCGTCGAACACGCCGAGGCATTCCTTCCGGTACGCGGCGTCCCCTCGATTCTCTGCCTGAACAAGGCGGATCGGGTAGCAGATGATGCCCTGGCAGCGATCGAGGACCGCCTGACTGGAGGAAAACGGTGGCACTTGGCCGTCTCCACGGTCGCCACGAGGGGCCAGGGCATCGAGGCGCTTCGCCGGGCCATCATCGAGCTGCTGCCTGAGAGCCCACCGCTCTATCCGGTGGACGAGATCGCGACTGCCCCTGTGAGGTTCTTCGCGGCCGAGCTGATACGGGAGACGTGCTTGGAGGAACTCTCTGAGGAAGTGCCCTATGCAACCGCCGTGGAGATCGACACGTTCAGGGAATCCGCTGACCCGGTGTTCATATCCGCGTTCATATACGTCGAGCGGGAGTCGCAGAAGGGAATTGTGATCGGCCGCGGCGGTAGCATGATCAAGGACATCGGCCGAAAGTCGAGGCTCAAGATCGAGAAGCTGATCGACCGACCGGTGTTCCTCGACCTGAGGGTCAAGGTCATGGCTAACTGGCGGCGCCGTCCGGGTCGCCTTAAGCTACTCGGGTATAATCTTCCTTCCCGTCGCAGGTGAGCCATGTCAATCGATCCCAAGCTTCTCGAAATCCTCGTCTGCCCGAAATGCAGGGGAAAGCTGGAGTACAGAGAACAGGAGCAGCAGCTCCGGTGCCACTCGTGCCGGCTGCGCTATCGCATCGACGACGGGATTCCTGTAATGCTGATCGATGAAGCCGAGGCCTTCTAGCCTCGCGCTGGCGACAATTCTCGCCCTCGTTGCCGGCCCTGTATCGGCGCAGGACTCTGAGACGACCCTGCGGAATCAAACATCCACGCGCGAAGCCGCTCGCTTCCTTCTCACTCCCATCGGAGCGCGTACCGTAGGTCTGGCTGGAGCCGTAACCGCTTCCAGGGGAGACGTGGAGGGCGTCCTGTGGAACCCTGCCTCAGTAGCGGCTGTCGAGCGCTCTTCCGCCTACTTCCACGCAGCCAACGACTTCGGCACGTCCACTCAGGTCCTCGGGTTCCTCGGCCGGTGGAGTTCCGTCCGCCTCGGCCTCGCCTTTTACCACTTTGACATGGGCTCCATAGAGGCTCGAGACGCCGCCAATCAGGATCTGGGCACAATAGACCTGGACGACGGGGCCCTGATTCTCACGGCAGGATACGGACTCTCGGCAGACGTCGATCTCGGTCTCAACTACAAGCTCCTGCGGCTCTCCTCGGCCTGCTCGGGCGAGTGTGAGACCTACGACGGTAGCTCCGTGGGACACGTCTTCGATCTCGGAGTTGTCGCGGACATCCCAGCCGCACCGGGCCTGGCGCTGGGCGCCGTCCTCCGAAACCTGGGCCCAGGGATCAACTTCGGGGGCGGAAGCACCAGCGATCCCATGCCTGCGCGATTGCGCGTGGGCGCCTCCCTCGACGCCATGCGGGCCTTCCTTCCCGATGAGCGTCGCTTTGGAGTGGTCATTCAAGCGGATATCCAGCAGACCGTTTCAGAATTCGACGATCTCGAGGGCTATCTGGGTGCGGAAGCATCCCTGCGCGGCATTCTGTACGTGCGTGGGGGCTACGCATGGACGGCAGCAGGCCGGCGGGGTCCGGCGCTCGGCATCGGCCTCCGGTACGACCGTCTGTTGTTCGACCTGGGACGTGCCTTCGATGACTTCTCCGGCTTCGACTCAGACTCTCCTTTCCAGCTGTCCCTGGCCTTCCGGTTCTGAACCTGAGCGGACAAACTTCCGAATGACCGAGATCCCAAGACGGTCCGACATCCTCGAAGCACTCGCGAACGCTCACGGGCCCCTGCCGACAAGAGATCTCGCCCGACGCCTCAAAGTCGACACGCACTCTTACCGGGCGTTTCGCAGGCGCCTGCGCGCGATGGAGAGAGACGGCGAGGTGTTCCGGCAGAGGAAGGGAAGATACGCGCTCCCCGGAAGCTTCCAGATCGTCACCGGGACTGTCGATGTGACGCGAGCCGGAGACGGTTTCGTGGTTCCGGAAGAGGCGGGAGGGGACGACGTATTCGTCCCTCGCAGAAACCTCGGCTCGGCGGTCGACGGCGACCGCGTGGCCGTTCGCGTCGAAAAGCACACACCGGGGCGCAATCCCGAGGGGCGCCTTGTCCGCGTGCTCGAGCGTGCGTGGGACCAGGTCGTCGGCGTCTACCACGATCGGAAGGGATACGGCGTCGTCGTGCCCCAGGAACCGCCTCTGCCAACCGACATCTTCGTGCCGGCGGCAGTCCGGGAAGACGCCTCTGACGGTGACGTCGTACTCGTCGAGCTGAGCGAGTGGGGAAAAGAAGAGCTACGCCCGGTCGGATCGGTGAAGAAGGTGCTCGGACGGCCCGGTGACCCGGGGTTGGACGTGCTCTCCATCGTTCTCGGACAGCAACTCCCGATCGATTTCCCTCCGGACGTGGCTCATGAGGCGAGCAAGATCGCTCGCCGGGGACTTCGTCCCGAGGATCTCGCAGGCCGAGAGGACTTTCGCGACGTTCTCAGCTTTACGATCGATCCAGCCAGCGCGAAGGACCACGACGACGCCCTTTCCGTGCGCCGTACGGGTGACGCGATGGAAGTGGCCATCCACATCGCCGACGTGTCCTGGTACGTAAAGGAAGGGAGTAGCATCGACAGGGAGGCGCTTGAGCGAGGCACAAGCGTGTATCTCGTGGACCGGGTGATACCCATGCTCCCCGAAGAGCTGTCCTCCGGCCTTTGCTCCCTGGTACCCCGCGAGGATCGCCTGACGTTGTCCGTGGTGTTTTCGATCGACGAGCGGAAGGTGATTCGGGACCGGCGAGTAGTTCGGGGCGTCATCCGGAGCGCACACCGTCTGGCCTACGAGACGGCTCAGGACCTGCTCGACGATCCGGAGCGGGCAAGTGGACAGGAGCGGGAGCTGGCACGTGCTCTGAGCGACCTGTCCTCCGTTGCAAGAGAGCTTCGCGAGGCTCGAGCCTCGGCCGGCGCCATCGACTTCGCGATCCCGGAGGCCGAAGTGGTCCTGGACGACAGGGGCCAGCCACTGGAGGTTCGTGCGCGTCCACGGCTGGAAGCGCATCGCATCGTAGAGGATCTGATGATCCTGGCTAACGAGACAGTGGCCCGGCTGGGACTCGACCAGGAATTGCCCCTCATCTATCGAATCCACGAGGAACCTGATCCCGACCGCATTCAGAACCTTCGCGAACTGGCTGCCTTCTTCGGACAGTCGCTCCCGGCCGGTACGGTCCGACCCTCGGACCTGGCACGACTTGTAAGCGAGGCAATCGGGAAACCCCACGAGTATCTGATCTCTACGGTGACCCTGCGCTCAATGCGCCGGGCCCGCTACTCCACCACCAACGTGGGCCATTTCGGACTCGCCTCGGAGGCCTACGTTCACTTCACGTCTCCCATCCGTCGGTATCCGGATCTGGGGGTTCACCGAGCGGTCGTCCGCTGGCTCAATCAATCCTCTGCCCGAGCCGATCCGGATGTGCTGACCGAAGTGGCTCGACATTCGTCCGCCATGGAACGACGGGCTCAAGAGGCCGAGCGGGAGTCCGTGGACGCGAAGAAGATCCAGTACATGCAGCGTCACGTCGGAGACGAGTTTCCGGGCACGATCAGCGGCGTGACCAGCTTCGGACTGTTCGTGATGCTGGACCAGGTGTTTGCGGAAGGACTCGTGCGGCTTGGATCGCTTGTGGACGACTATTACATGTTCGACCCGGATGCTCATTCCGTCGTCGGCCGCCGGACCCGGACTCGATACCGTCTTGGCGACAGAATCAACGTTCAGGTTGCGCGGGTCGACACGGAGACACGAACCATCGACCTTGAGCTGGCAGGGAGTACCGCTTGACCCGGAGAATGGCCCCGGCTAGACTCGCCGAGATGGGGTTTTCCGCCGCCGGCGGGAGCCCCGTCTTAGCAAGGCAGACGGCACACGACAACGCCGTCGTGGAATGGTGGCCAGGGAGCATATCGAATGGCAGTATCCGAGGCAGAGCTGGAACAGATAAACGAATTAAGGCGAAGGCTCGACGAGCTACGGGGGTTTCTTTGACCTTGAGTCGAAAGAATCGAATCTTGCGAAACTCGAGCAGCAGATGGCGAGCCCCGGATTCTGGGATCTGCCCGACTCCGCCCGGGAGGTCATCGACCGAGCTAACGCACTGAAGAACTGGACGGCGCCGTGGCACGCCCTTTCGGGTCGAATCGACGACCTGACCGAATTTGCCGACCTCCTTGCCGAAGCGGATGACGAGGAGCTCGCGGCTGAGCTCGAGCGGGAGACAACGGGGGTCGAGGAAGGCCTGGTCGAACTCGAAATTCGCAACATGCTGCGCGGTCCGGATGCCCACCGGTCGGCCCTCCTCACCATTCATCCGGGCGCTGGTGGCACCGAGTCCCAGGACTGGGCCGCAATGCTGTTGCGAATGTATTCCCGGTACGCGGAGCGTCGGGGGTATTCCGTCGAACTCCTGGAGCTTCAGCCGGGCGATGAGGCAGGGATCAAGTCAGCTACGCTCGAAGTCCGGGGGGGATCACGCGTTCGGGTACCTGGGAGCTGAGTCCGGCGTTCATCGGCTGGTCCGTATCTCTCCGTTCGACGCCCAGGGACGTCGACACACCTCTTTTGCCTCCGTCTTCGTCTATCCGGAAGTAGATGATGACGTCGAGATCGAGATCGACGAGTCGGACCTGCGGGTTGATACTTATCGCGCTTCCGGAGCCGGAGGACAGCACGTAAACAAGACGGACTCGGCGGTCCGCATCACTCATAACCCGACCGGCGTTGTGGTATCGTGTCAGCAGGAGCGAAGCCAGCACAAGAACCGTGCTAAAGCGATGAAGATGCTTCAAGCCGCGCTGTATCAGCGCGCGATGGAGGAGAAGGAGGCTGAACGGCAGGCGATCGAGGACTCCAAGACGGACATAGCATGGGGCAACCAGATCCGATCGTACGTTCTGCAGCCGTACACGATGGTCAAGGACCACCGAACGAATCTCGAAGTCGGTAACGCCGATGGCGTACTTGATGGCGACATTCACGGCTTCATAGAGGCCTTCCTGCGACGGAAAGGAGCCACCTGACCGTGGCCCCCGAAGACCAGCCGGGCCTGAGGGACGGCCTGCCCATCCGGGAGTGGTACGCGGCGCCGGCACGGCCGAAGCCTATCCGGGACCGTTACGCGAAGCTCGAGAGACTCCGCGATATCGAAGTGCCGGCATACGCATACTCGTTCGATCCGTCCGACGATCTTGCATCGGCAATGTCGAAGCTGGGGGAAGAGGACGAAGGACCGCACGTCAGGATCGCGGGCCGTCTCCTGTCACTCCGAGACATGGGGAAGAGCGCGTTCGCTCACCTGGGTGACCGCTCGGGGCAGCTGCAGGTCTACCTGCGCCGCGACGACCTCACCGAGACAGAGCATGAGATCCGCAAACTCCTGGACCTGGGGGATTGGATCGGCGTCGAAGGACCGCTGTTTCGCACACGAACCGGTGAGATCACGGTCCGGGTCCAGAAGCTGGCGCTACTGGCCAAGTCGATGCGCCCGCTCCCCATGGGTAAGACAGAGGTCACGGAAGAAGGCGAAACGATCGTCCACAGCGGGTTCTCCGATGTCGAGAGCCGGTATCGCCAACGGTATGCCGACCTCGCCGTGAACCCGGATGTCAGGGACGTCTTCCTTACCCGCGCCCGGATCACATCGACGCTTCGCGCCCTCCTTGATGCCGAGGGGTACGTCGAGGTCGAGACTCCCATACTTCAACCGTTGTATGGAGGGGCCTTCGCCCGGCCCTTCACGACGCACCATCACGCGCTCGACCGAGCCCTGTATCTCAGGATCGCCGACGAGCTCTACCTCAAGCGACTCATAGTCGGTCAGCTCGACCGCGTGTACGAGATCTCAAAGAACTTCCGCAATGAGGGGATCGACCGGACGCACAATCCCGAGTTCACGATGCTCGAGCTGTACAGAGCCTACGCCGACTATCAGACGATGATGGACACGGCCGAGCATCTGGTAACGGAGACGGCGCTCGCGGTCCTGGGGCGCCTCGAGATTGAGTACTCGGGACATACCGTAAGCCTCGCCCGACCGTGGCGACGGATCGCCTTCTACGATGCGATCGAGAACTTCGCGGGGTTCGATGCCCGCACCGCCGATACCGAGGAGCTGCGACGCCGGGTCCGCGCGGCAGGTCGCAGCGACGCTGGCGAGCTCGGGCGCACCAAGCTTCTGGACGTCGTCTTCTCCAATTGGGTCGAGCCCGAGCTGGTGAATCCGACGATCGTTTTCGACTACCCGATCGAGATGAGCCCGCTCGCAAAGCCGAAGCGTGGAGACCCTGAGCTCGCCGAGCGCTTCGAAGTCATCGTCGCCGGCAGCGAGCTGGTGAACGCTTTCAGCGAGCTCAATGATCCGATCGACCAGTGGGACCGGTTCGCGCAGCAGGCTACGGCGCGCGCCGCGGGCGATGCAGAGGCGCAGATCCTGGACGAGGACTACGTGAGGGCCCTCGAGTACGGCCTTCCTCCCACGGGAGGCTTGGGCATGGGTGTCGACCGGCTGGTGATGCTCCTGACAGACAGACCGACCATTCGAGAGGTTATCCTGTACCCGATCCTGAGGGACGATGAGTCCACCTGAGAGCAGCCAGCGTGACCGACGGACGGACCGCGCTCTCGACTGGTTCGTGGCGCGGCGCTACCTGTCGAGTCGGAGGGGGAGGGGTTTCCTGTCGCTCATAACCCTCATTGCGATCGGAGGAGTATCCGTCGGCGTCATGGCCCTCATCGTAGTGATCGGGGTCATGTCGGGCCTGCAGACCGACCTGCGCGAGAAGATCCTCGGGGCCAATTCGCACGGCATGGTGCTGGAGATCGGAGAGGCCGTACGGATGGAGAGTTGGGAGTCCGTGCTCAGTAGGGTCAGCGACGACCCCGACGTGACGGCCGCTGCGCCCTTCATCTACACGGAGGTGGGCCTGAACGTGCCGGGGGGCAGCTACTCCGAGGGGGCTGTACTGCGTGGCATCGCTGGCGACTCCGTCTCGCTCTCCGTGACGGAGGTCGACGAGCATTTGACGTCGGGATCCATGCCTTTCGGCGAGACCGAGTCTGGTCGGCCCGGGATCGTCCTCGGAGCGACCCTGGCCAACAGGCTCAACCTGTACGCGGGAAAGACCGTCACGGTCGTTTCGTTCCAGGGAGCAGACCTCACTCCGACGGGCATCCAGCCGCAGATGCGACTCTACGAGGTCACCGGCATCTTCGAGACGGGACTCTATCAATACGATACGAAGTTCGCGTACGTGGCCCTCGAATCGGCTCAGAGCCTGCTGCGCATGGGACGAGCGGTGACCGGAGTCGAGTTCAACGTCCGCGATCCGTGGAGGAGCGGGGAAGTGGCCTCGCGCATCAGGGACTCGCTCGGATTCCCCTACTCGGTGGACGATTGGCAGAGACAGAACGCGAGCCTTTTCTCCGCTCTCAAGCTCGAGAAGTTCGCGATGGGCATCATCCTGCTGCTGATCGTGCTTGTGGCCTCTTTCAACATCGTATCGACCCTGATCATGGTCGTGACGGACAAGGTGCGCGAGATCGGAATCCTTCGGGCGATGGGCCTGACCGCTTCGAACATCACTCGGATCTTTGTGCTCCAGGGAGTGGTAATCGGGCTCGTCGGCACGTCGGTTGGAACGGGTCTCGGACTGGCCCTGTCCTGGCTTCTCGACCGCTACCAGTTCATCACGCTGCCCGGAGACGTCTACTTCATCGACCACTTGCCGGTAGACACGAATCCGCTCGATGTCGGACTGATCGTCCTGGCGTCTCTGGCCATCGCGTTCCTGGCCACCATCTATCCAGCCCGTCGCGCCGCTGACTACACTCCCGTCGAGGCGATCCGCCATGAGTGATACGGTGAACAGGGGGCCGTCGATCGCCCCGGCTGTTTCGGCGGTCGGCGTGCATCGGAGCTTCGCCGGAGCGGACGGCGGGGAGATCAGGGTATTGAAGGGCGTCGACTTTCAGCTCTGGCGCGGAGAGACCGTGTCGATCGTCGGGCCGAGTGGATCGGGCAAGTCCACGCTGTTGCACATACTCGGGGGGCTGGATCTACCGACAACGGGAAACGTCGCTCTCGGCGGTCGCGATCTGGCCAACCTCGACGACGTGGACCTCGCACGCATTCGCAACCTCTATGTGGGGTTCGTATTCCAGTTTCATCACCTTCTGCGTGACTTCACAGCTCTCGAGAACGTGATGATGCCGCAGGTGATAGCCGGCGTCTCGCGTGACTCGGCCCGGAAACGAGCGCTGGAGCTCCTGGACCAGGTGGGCCTGGCCGATCGGTCGAGCCACCCACCCGGCAAGCTGTCTGGTGGAGAGCAGCAACGGGTAGCCGCGGCCAGGGCCCTCGCCAACGAGCCTCCCCGTCCTGCTCGCCGACGAGCCTTCCGGCAATCTCGATCTCGACACGAGTGAAATGCTCCACGAAGTGCTTTTCGACCTGGTCCGCGATCATGACACGGCCATGGTGGTGGTGACCCACAATTCAGCGCTCGCGGCACGCACGGATGGGATCTGGCGGCTCTCTTCAGGTGTTCTCGAGCCAGCCCCGGAAGAGTCGGAAACATCGAGCGACAAGAGGTGAGCCCGCATGCTGTGTGACGACTGCGGCAAAGAGGATGCCGAAGTCCACGTGACTTCGATCGAGGGTGAGGTAATGAGCACGGTGCAGTTGTGTGCCTCCTGCGCTGCCGAAAGAGGACTCGCGGCCGAGTCAGCTATCGGCGAGGCTCCGAGCAAGCCCCCCCTGCTGGATTTCCTCGGTCAGCTCGGCTCGACGAGTCCGGCCGCGTCTGCTGCGGGGGCCTCCGAGCCGTGCCCGTTCTGCGGTATTACGGCCTCGGACTTTCGAAGTGCCGGACGGGTGGGCTGTTCACAATGCTACGTGCACTTCGAGAGCCAGCTGAGTGGCCTCCTGAGACGGATTCACGGCTCGGCGCACCACTCCGGCAAGGTCTACATCAGCGAGACGTCGGACATCTCTGACCGCCTCGGTCAGCTGTCGTCAATGCGCAGGCGATTGAAACGCGCGATCGAGACGGAGGACTTCGAGACTGCAGCGAAGCTCAGGGATCAAATCCACGAGATTGAGGTCCAGGCGTGATACGGACCTCCGCGCCCCTGGACGAGAGGGGACTCGACTGGATCGTCGGTGGCATAGAGGAGGCGATCGTCCTCTCGTCTCGAGTACGTGTCGCGCGGAATTTACAGGGCTTTCCGTTCCCCGGTCGAGCAGGCGCTGAGGAGCGCTCGGAAGTACTGGAGCGGGTGCGAACTGCCGCAGAGCACGCGGACTCCCTGAGATCCGCCTGTATCTGGGAGGTCGACTCGCTCGACCGGGTCGATCGCGAGATCCTCGTGGAGCGTCACCTGATCAGCCGAGATCTTCTGGGAGATGGCAGCAGCCCCTCGCGGGGAGCGCTGATCCTGGCCGACGAGACTTCGTGCGGCGTCATGGTCAACGAAGAAGACCATCTTCGACTGCAGGCCCTGGTCGGCGGGCTCGAACTCGACGCAGCGTGGCGGCAGGTCGACAGGTTGGACGAGGAGCTGGGCACCCTCCTGCCTCTCGCGTATCACCACCAGTTCGGGTTTCTCACAGCGTGTCCGACCAACGTCGGCACAGGCCTGAGAGCCTCCGTGCTGATCCACATACCGGGGCTCGTGCTGACGAAGGAGATCAGCAAGGTGCTCGAGGGCATATCCCAGGTGGGACTGACCTACCGCGGCCTGTACGGCGAAGGATCGGAGGTCATCGGAAATTTCTTTCAGATCTCCAACCAGACGACCCTTGGGAAGACGGAAGAGGACCTGATCGATCACCTCGCTCGGGTGACCGGCAAGGTGATCGAATACGAGCGCAGTGCGCGGTCCGTGCTGCTGCGTGAAGCACCGGCAGTGCTCGAGGACAAGGTGTGGCGGGCGTACGGAATTCTCCGGACGGCACGGAGCCTGGCGCTGGAGGAGATGATGAACCTCCTGTCCGGAGTTCGGCTGGGCGTTTCTCTGAAACTATTGAAATCGCCGCGTGTAGAGACGCTCAACGAAATCCTGGTACGCGGACAGGTTGCTCACCTCGAGCGTGAGGCCGGTGGCCGGATGAACGAGCACGAAGCCGATGTCTGTCGCGCGTCCTTCGTGCGGGATAAGCTTGCCAGTGACGAACGGGACGCGTCGGAGAGCGGCCGCTCGGCAGGATCCAGCGATACGACGGTGGCCGACGGGCCGCCTTCGGGGGGTGGATGAACTACAATTTCACTGACCGTGTGAGAAAAGTGCTGGCGATGGCTCGCGAGGAAGCCGTGCGCCTGCAGCACGACTACGTCGGTACCGAGCACATCCTCCTCGGACTGATCCGTGAGGGAGACGGTGTCGCCGCAGAAGTGCTTCACAGCCTCGCCGCGGATCTCGACGAGCTGTTGAGGCTCGTCGAGGAGAACATTCGCCCTGGAAAGGCATCCGCTTCGATCGGAGAGCTCCCCTACACGACCCGCGCAAAGAAGGTGCTGGAGTATGCGATGGCGGAGGCCCGGGAGCTGAATCACAGCTACGTAGGGCACCGAGCATCTTCTTCTCGGCCTGCTTCGCGAGGAGAAGGGCCTGGCCGCCAAGGTCCTCGGTGAGCTTGGTATCGGACTCGAGGAAGCGCGTGCGGAAATGCTGAAACTGCTCGGGACGGAGGGGGCCCTGGCGGAGCCGGGCAGCTCCCCGACGCCGGCGGTGCCGCGTGGCGAGTCAAAATCGAAGACCCCAGCCCTGGATCACTTCTGCCGCGACCTCACAGCACTTGCGCACGAAGGGGTCCTGGATCCGACGATCGGTCGCCACTCCGAGATTGAGAGGGTCATGGAGGTGCTGTCGCGCCGCAAGAAGAACAACCCGGTCCTCATCGGCGAGCCGGGCGTCGGAAAGACGGCCATCGTCGAAGGACTGGCGCAGAAAGATCGACCGGGCGGACGTACCTGACAGTTTGAAGGACCATAGGGTTCTGGCCCTCGACATGGCGGCCGTAATCGCGGGCACGAAGTACCGGGGGCAATTCGAGGAACGGCTGAAGGCCATCGTGAGCGAGATATCCCAGAACGAGGGGATCATCCTTTTCATCGATGAGCTACACACGCTCGTGGGCGCCGGAGCGGCCGAGGGGGCGATTGACGCCTCCAACATGCTGAAGCCGGCCCTCGCCCGAGGCGAGTTGCAGTGCGTGGGTGCTTCGACTCTCAACGAGTACCGTAAGTACATCGAGAAGGATGGAGCGCTCGAGCGGCGGTTTCAGACCGTGATCGTCGAGGCACCCTCGGTCGAGGAGACCCTCGAGATACTCAAGGGTCTCCGGCAGCACTACGAAGACCACCACAGCGTCACGATTCCCGACGAGTCACTCGAGGCCGCGGCGAAGCTGGCCGATCGTTACATCACGGATCGATTCATGCCCGACAAGGCGATCGACGTGATCGACGAGGCCGGAGCGCGTGCGCGACTCGGAGCTCAAGTCCCTCCGGCCGAAGTGCAGAAACTCCAGGCGGAGATGGATGAGCTCGCCGGTCGCAAGGATGCGGCGATTCGCGATCAGGACTTCGAGCGCGCCGCCATGCTGCGGGACCGAGAGAAGGAGCTCCTGTCGGAGATCCGCCGCACCAAAGAGGACTGGGAGAAGCAGCAGCGCGAAACGCGCATTGTGGTCGACGAAGATGATATCGCCTTCATCGTTTCGCGCTGGACCGGGGTTCCGGTAAGCCGCCTTCGAGAGAAGGAAACACAGCGCCTTCTGCGAATGGAAGACGAGCTCCACGAAAGCGTGGTCGGGCAACACGAGGCGATCCAGGCGATCAGCCGAGCGATCCGGCGTACCCGCGCCGGTCTCAAAGACCCCGACCGCCCGATCGGGTCCTTCGTATTCTGCGGCCCGACCGGAGTCGGCAAGACAGAGTTGGCGCGCCAGTTGGCCCGTTTCCTGTTCGCCGACGAGCAGGCGCTGATCCGGGTCGACATGTCGGAGTACATGGAGAAGTTCTCGGTCAGCCGACTGATCGGCGCTCCTCCGGGCTACGTCGGCTACGAGGACAGCGGTACGCTTACCAAGGCGGTGCGCAGGCGCCCATACTCTGTTGTGCTGCTGGACGAGATCGAGAAGGCGCACCCGGACGTGTTCAACATCCTCCTGCAGGTACTCGATGAGGGCCGTCTCACGGACAACTACGGTCGTGTGATCGACTTCAAGAACGTCGTCCTCATCATGACTTCGAACGTCGGGGCGCGCGAAATCGCGTCAGCGTCGGGCCTGGGCTTCGAGACCGGAGAGTCCGAGACCCAGTACGACCGGATGGCAGAGAAGGTCAGGGACGAAGTGGACAGGACATTCACCCCGGAGTTCCTGAATCGTCTGGATGAGGTGATCGTCTTCCACCCGCTTTCGAAGGAGCAGATCGGGAAAATCGTCCACATCATGTTGAACAATGTCCAGAAACGCCTGGCGGACGAGGAGCTGACACTGAACCTGACGGATGCTGCCGTAGAGTTCCTGGTCGACCGCGGATACGATGTAAAGTTCGGTGCGCGGCCTCTTAAGAGGACGATTCAGAGGTACATAGAGGACGCACTTTCAGAGAGAATCCTGATGGCCGAGTTCGAGCCGGGAGACGAGATCATAGTGGGTTTGGCGAAGGACTCCGAGTCTCTGGTTTTTCGAGTGGCGTCGCATACATCCGCCAAGTGAAACATAGCCGATTTGCAGCCGGTTTCGTGGCCCTCGTCGCGCTTTCGACGGCGAGGGTCGCTCCATTGTTGGGGCAGGAAGAGCCCCTGTCGGTCACCGTCGACAGCGTCGTCGTGCGGGGGCACTCTCGCTATTCCGCAGAGGGCATCCTGCGTCTCGCCCAGATCCGGGTAGGCGAGGTCGTCAACGGACCCGACATCCAGGAGGCGATTCAGCGCCTCTTTTCGACCGGCGAGTTCTCCGATGTCCAGATCCGTGTCACGCCGTATACCCCAGCAATTTTCTTCATCGACGTTGTAGAGCGACCCGTGGTCGGCCACTACAGTTTCGAGGGCCTGAAGCACGCGAGCCACAGTACGATTTCTGATTCGGTCGGCCTCATCGGCGGAGGGGCTCTGGATCCGTCGACGCTGCTCCGGGCACAGGCGATGATCCTCAAGTTGCTGGGGCAGGAGGGCTTTCCCCGCGCAACGGTGGACACTGCGCTGGCACCCGACCCGAGTGGTCTGGATCAGCTTGACGTCACTTTTCGGGTGAATGAAGGCCCACGCCTTGCCCTCGCGAGGGTCGACATCGAGGGTAACGAAGCCCTGACCGACGCGCAGATCCGCAGCTCGATGAGCACGGTGGAAGAAGGGTTCTTCTGGTTCAAGCCCGGAGAGTTACACCGGGATGAGTACCGGGCCGATCTGACGGATCGGATTCCGGCCTACTATGGCAAGCACGGATACATCGACCTGGAGGTCGTCGGGGACACGATCATTGTCGACACGCTGACGGGCAAGGGCAGGATCCAGATACGTGTTCGCGAGGGCGAGCAGTACCTGGTGCGCATGTTCGAGATCGAGGGAAACCGCCGCTTTCCGACGTCGCAACTGGAGGAGTATTACGCGCCGGTCCGGGATGGCGAACTGACACCCGAACGCCTCGAATCCGGCGATCTGCCGCCCTTCGACGAGACCGCGTTCGAAGAAGCCACGATGGACATCGCTGACCTGTACCGGGACGCTGGCTACCTCCAGGTTCGAGTGATGCCCGAAGTCGTCCGGAATCCCCCGGACAGCGCCGGAATGAACCCGACGGTCGACGTTCGCCTCAGCATCCAGGAGTTCAACCCGGCCTACATCCGCACGGTGTCGATCGTCGGCAACGACTACACTCACGACAGGGTTATCCGGAAGATCCTCCTGACGCTGCCGGGGGACATCTACTCGCAGCAGCGCCTGATCCAGAGCGTCCGGAATATCCAGTCGCTCGGCTTCTTCGAGACTCTCCCTCCCGACGAGGCGATCCAGATCAGTCCGCGCGAGGACGGAGATATTGACATCGTTTTTCGCGTCAAGGAGAAGCAGACCGGAAACGTCAACTTCGGGATGTCGGCTGCGGCGGTCACCGGGTTGGCCGGCTTCATCGGCTACGATCAGCCGAACCTGTTCGGCCAGGCCAAGATCGGACACTTCCGGTGGCTGTTTGGGGCGCGTACCCAGGACATCGAGATCAGCTACACGGATCCTGAGCTGTTCGGCAGCCGGTACAGCGCCACTCTGGGGCTCCAGAGTTCGAGGGACCGGTTCCAGACGTTTGACCTCGGCACCCGTCGGAAGACAGGTGGATTCTCCGAATTGGGGATCCCCCTGTTCCCGCTCCAGGTGCGCTCGACGCGGCTGTTCGTCGGATACTCGCTGTTCCGTGAAAGCGTGAGCGATCTGGATGCTTTCGGGTTGGGGCCAGACTCCGAGGGCCTGATCACTCAGGGAACGAGAAGCACCGTGTCGGTCCGCCTCGTGCGTGACACTCGAGTGGGGGGGCTCTTTCCTACCGGCGGGAACCGTAACCAGGTTGCGTTCCGAAAGACGGGCGGCTTCCTGGGAGGGGACGGCGATTACAATACGTGGCTTTTCGACAGCGAGTGGTTCTCTCGCGTCGCCCAGATCGGTGGCGGACCAGGGAGCGTTCCGATCGAGGTCGTGGCGAGTCTGAACTTCAAGGCGGGCCTCGTGTTTGGCGACAATCCGTTCTTCGTCGAGCGCTACTTCGTGGGAGGCACGCAGGTCGGGCAGCGGGTCCGAGGTTACGAGGAGGCAACGATCACCCCGCTGGGACACGTACCGAGGAATGCTCCGGTCAACAGCCTGGCTCGCGTCGGTGAGTCCTACTTCACGACCTCGGCCATGTTCGGCATCAAGCTGACGGACAACATCTTCGCAAGCACTTTCGTGGACGCGGGGAACCTGTGGTCGTCAGCGGCCGAGTTCAACCCGACGGACCTCCTGGTCGGCGCCGGAGTAGGTGTGAGCCTGGTAACACCTTTCGGCCCCGTGGGCCTCGATTATGCCTACGGGTTCGATCGGCGAGACGTACTGGGGCGCCCTGACCCGGGCTGGCAGCTCCATTTCCGCTTCGGACAACTGTTCTGAGGCAGCGAACGAGGTTTGCAGACGCGATCAAAGTTCACCGGAAGGAGATAGACGATATGGCTCTTACACGTTGGATCGTCCTCGCCGCAGTCGGCATAGCGTTTGGCTCGCAGAACGCCCATTCTCAGGAGATACCGGCAGCCGGTACTCCCCTGGTCTACGTGCGAGCACAGGTCATTCTGCAGGAAGCGCCGGGAGCCGAGGAGGCTGCCCGCACGTTCGAGAGGGAGCTCGCTGATATGCGCTCCGAGCTCCAGCGGCAGGCAGCGGTCGTCGATTCCATACTCCAGGACTACCAGCGTCAGGAAGTGCTCCTGAGCCCGCAGGCCAAGGAACAGAAGCAGCAGGAGATCATGAACCTCCGCAACCAGTTGCAGGCACGGCAGGGAGAAATGGATACTCTGGCCCAGCAGCGGCAGCAGGAGCTGCTGGGTCCGATCCTCGAACACGTGAGTAGCGTGATCGAAGCCCTGCGAGCCGAGAATCGCTACTCGATCGTTCTCGACGCATCGAAGGAAGGACTGGTGGCGGCTGACACGATGCTGGACATTACCGACGCGGTTCTTGCGAGGCTCGGCAGCGAAGCGCCGCCTCCAGCGCCGTCAGGCGCGGCAGCTCCGCAGCAGTAGAGAGTTGGACGGAGGATCCCGGGAGGCACGGCGATCCCGTTGCTTCCCGGGTGTCTTCATCCCAACCTCGCCTTCGTCTTCCTCGGGAGACGGACTCCGCAGGGATATGACATGACCACGTATACGGTGCAGCAACTGGCGGATCTCGTCGCCGGTGAAGTGGAGGGCGACGCGTCGCGCCACGTTTCCGGCGTCGCATCCGTGGATCGAGCCGGACCCGAGGACGTGACGTTCGCGGTGAACGAACGCTATGCCCGGCGTCTGGAGTCGACGAGCGTCGGCGCCTGCCTGGTCCCGCCGGGCATGCAGCTGGAGGCAAACGGCACGGCGTACATTCGGGTCGAGAACCCGGAGATCGCATTCGGCATGTTGCTCGGAGTTTTCCATCCCGAACACCGCCCGGAACCAGGCGTGCACCCCACGGCCATCATCGGCAGGGGGACCCGAATCGATGAAGGCACGTGGATAGGGCCCTACGTGACAATCGAGGGCGATTCGGTCATCAGTGCGGGAACACACATCGGACCACACACGCATATCGGGGTCGACGTGAGGATTGGCCGCGACTGCAGGATCGGCGCGGGCTGCACGATTCTGCACGATGTCGAGGTGGGAGACCGAGTTCGCCTCTATACAGGCGTGAGGCTGGGGGTGGACGGCTTCGGGTATACGGTGGGCGCCGAGGGGCTGATGCGCATCCCGCAGGTGGGACGATGCATCATCGGGGATGACGTGGAAATTGCCGCCAATTGTACCGTAGACCGGGGCGCCCTTGGGGACACCGTGATCGGCCGCGGCACCAAGATAGACAACCTCGTCCACATCGCCCACAACGTGAAGATCGGAGAGGACTGCATCATCGTGGCTCAGGTGGGCATCGCAGGCAGCGTCGTCATCGGAGACGGAGTACACGTCGGGGGACAGGCGGGAATCGCGGGTCACCTCACTATCGGCTCCGGGGCCCGTATCGCGGGGCAGTCGGGCGTGATCGGGGATATACCTGCGGGAGCTGTTTACTCCGGCTATCCGGCGCGCCCGCACCGGCAGTCGCTTCGCGCAAGCGCCGGAACGTTGCGCCTCCCTGATTTCCAGCGGCGCCTCCAGGAACTCGAGCGTCGACTGGAAGCGGAGACGGAGACCGAATGAGCGAGAGTGTCACCACCCTTGGACGACAACGGACTCTGTGCACCGAGGTCAGTCTCGAGGGCACGGGACTTCACACCGGTAAGCCGGTCAGAGCAACCCTGAAGCCGGCCGACGTCGGCACCGGCATCGTTTTTCGCCGAATGGACATGGACGGCAAGCCCACGCTGGAAGCCACGGTCGACAACGTGTCCGGCACCTCATGGGAGACCGTCCTCGGGCAGGGCGACGCCAAGGTTGGAACGATCGAGCACCTATTGGCGCCACTGACCGTGTTCGGCATCGACAACCTCGAGATCCAGCTCGAGGGACCCGAGCCACCAGCACTGGACGGCAGCGGGCGCGACTGGTGCGCGCTCATTCAGGATGCCGGCATTCAGGAACAGGAGGGTAGTCGCTCACGGAGCATTGTCATCCGCGAACCGTTTGTAGTGCGTGAGGGCGAATCGACCTATACGGTCGCCCCGCACGATGGCTACCGTGTCACAGCGGTCATCGAGTTCGACCACCCTGCCATCGGCAGGCAGTCGGTCACGGTCGAAGTGGAGCCGGAGACGTTCTGCAGCGAGATCGCGCCGGCCCGGACCTTCGGGCTCGAGAGCTGGAGGGACATGCTGCACGCAAAGGGGCTCGCACTCGGCGCTACGTATGAGAACACGATAGTGGCCACCGAGGAGGGCCTGGCCGAAGGCACCGAACTGCGGTTTTCCGACGAGTTCGTGCGACACAAGGTACTGGACCTCGTGGGGGACCTGGCACTCGCGGGGGCTCGCATCCGGGGTCACATCATTGCGGAAAGACCGAGCCATCGCGGAAATGTGGCAGTCGCTCGCCGGCTCCGGAACCTGCTATTCCGGCCGGCGGACGGTAGTCCCGCCCTCGACATCAATAAGATCCTCGAGTACATACCTCACCGGTACCCCTTCCTGCTCATCGACCGG
>PVMK01124643.1_pt1 | contig 19125 bp, 18 predicted proteins | sample 1853481 | NCBI WGS metagenome assembly PVMK01 (sample SAMN08533507, study PRJNA380276) | Marine sediment metagenome, whole genome shotgun sequencing project. | reverse complement strand
GTGCATGGGCATCGATGTCAATAATGGTTCCCTCCTGCAATCGCCCTTTGAGGATTTCGGCGTCGATAGCAACTGTACCTTCGCCGTTCATATCCTCGATCCAGTCGGCGCCCGGGAACAAGAACTTCAACGGCGAGAGCGAGCCGACTACTCCGTTAACAGTAATGTGGCCATTAATCTTTTCCATCATTTCAAGTCCCTTATGGACCCGTGGATTGAATGCGGTCATGCCGCCCCTGAAGGAGGCGCTTACGGTCCTGGTAATTTTTTTTCGGCTATCTGCAAAGAGGCATCTTTCCACGACGCGTCGTCGCCTTCCATCACCTTGTCGCCGCGAATCTGCATTTGCAGCGGAACCGCTCATTGCGGTTTCGCGCCGCTTACGGTGAGCTCGTTAAACACAAACTTGTCTATGCTTTCCACTGATGCGTTTCGAAAATCTATAGTCAGCCCGGGGTAAGGCTTTGCCGGTTCTGGTCGCTCCCCGTCGGGCACTTCGCGCTTCAGGATAATGCTGGCGGTGCCTCCTTTCAGCCCATCAACAACGAGCCGTTTTGATAGCAGCGGTAACAGCCTGATCCTGGTTTCGGCCCGGTCAACAATAATTTCAGTATCCATTGACCAAGTGTGGATATTTACCCTGATGCCTTGCATGCTGACCTTTACCGGATAAAGCGTCCAGCCGCTTTCCCAATGCATGGAAAATTTTTCGGGTTTCATGTTTATTGCCCATGGACCGATAGGAGTGTTGAGAAACAGGTTACCCAACACCAGCCAGCCAATTTCTATAGCAACGAGTACTTTGAGGATTTTCACTATTGTTGATTTAACGTTTATCATTACGCTTACCACACCCTGATGGTTGGCCTGATGGTTGGCCTGGTGGTTGACCCGAAAGTTGACCTCAATGTTGAAATGAGGAGTGAACAACAAAGTATACCCAAATTGACAGGGCAATAAACGAGCCACCGCCGACCTGGTTGGTTATGATCGTGTCCCTGATTCATTTTGCGGGGATGATCTCGGGTATATGGCGGGGGATTTTTGTGGCCGCCTGCTATTATTACGGAAATTACTTGCTATGGAGCCAACACGATGTCGTTAAGCAGACCCCTGGTTTTTATCAGCTGCCTCGGGGCAGTGGTACTGGCCGGCGCTGGTACTGGCTGTGTTTATGGGCCGGGAGAAGTGGCCAGGGAAAATGTGAAGAGCCGTGAGGATATGGAGGCCTGTCCGGAAATACGCTCCCAGCTATGCACTATGGACTATACCCCGGTATGTGGCTTCACAGACAGCGGCCGCGAAACGTTTTCTAACGGTTGTGGTGCCTGCGCGAATGCGGAAGTAACTGGCCACATTGCAGGAGAGTGCGGCTAGACTCCCAGGCTGCGGCCCTCGCGCTGAAAAATCTGCCCAAAACCGTTGACCGGATCATAAATTCCAGCCCTTCTCAGGCAGCTCCACATCTGAGCCTGGTTGCTGGTAATGACAGGTTTTTGGGTTAATTTTTCAATTTCATCGGCGACCTCGACGGAGCGAATTCCCCCGCAGCTCAGGAAAATGGCATCGGCATCGGAGCGGTCTATTTCCACCGCAAACCTTGTCAGGTAGTCTGGAGTAACCCTGCCCATCTCAGTGCCGGTTTTGAGATTCAGCCCCTGGATATCCAGCACATCAAATCCCTTGTCGTATAAAAACTCTGCTTCCAGGGTATTGATTTCATCGAGATAGGGCGTACCGACAACAATTTTACGCGCATCCAGCTCATGCAGTGCATCCACCACGCCGGTAACCAGGGTCATGGGAATGGCGTAAGGTGCACCCTTGCGAATTTCCTGCATTACTTTTTCTTCCCCAATAACGATGGATCCGGAGGTACAGCTGTAACTGATTACATTCGGCCTGGTGTCCGGCTGGATTCTTGCTGCCGCATCGGCCATGTGTTCAATATGCCTGGCCAGGGTTTCATTGGTGGTGTGGTCGTCAGTCCGGAGTCGGGTGATATGAACCCCGACATCTTTGGGAGCCATATCGAAAAAATCCGCTTCTGCAGCAAGGTCCGTGGACATGAGGATAAACCCCAGCCTGGCGCGGTGATGCCTGCCACCGTCAAATTCAACTTCCCGGGCATCAGAATGTACTACTTCGCCGTGCCTGAACATTACGTCCTCCTGTTGTTTTAGATGATCACCTCACCCGGGGCCTTCGGGTGAGATGTTAGTGCTTCGTGGCCGTTCTCGGTGACAATAAAACTGTCGCCGACCTGGGCCCTGAATGTATCGGTACTTACCGACCCGTCGACCGCAAGCACCATGTTTGGTTGCAATACTGTGCTGTCACCGAACACCAGCTGCGGCTTTTCCAGGAAACTGAATCCGGTGCCGCGGCCGCACCGGAATGGATAATCATACCCTGCGGACTGGATGACTTCAGCGTAAGCGCCGTGAATTTCCTCGGCAGTAACCCCTGGGCGCAGGGCTTCAAGGGCGGCCGCCTGGCTGTCAACCGCCACCTGGTAAACCGCTTCCTGGGACTTGTCTGCTATTTCCCCGATCCAGAAAGTCCGATCGAAACCCAGCTTGAAGCGGTGAAAATTGGTCATACCGCAGAAACACAGGAACACCGGTTCCCCATGTTGCATAATCCTGTTTGAGGCGCGATGGTGGGTTCGGGTCAGTTCTTCACCGGACGCCATGATCTGCAGGAAGTGGGTGTTGGGCGACATTTTTGAATCGCTGTAGTGCTGCCGAAGCAATTCTGCTGACTTCCTGGTGCCGGCTGCAGCAGTTGCCATTGCCACTTCATATTCGGGAACATTCTCGGCGATCGCTTCACGGCCCGCTGACATCATTGCATTTGCCACTTCGCCGGCATGCCTGGCAAGTTGTAGTTCCTGGTCGGACTTGACCATGCGCATATCAGCGATGAGCGCCGAGATATCCGCAATCCGTTTGCCATCTGTTATCGAGTCCAGATAGGATCGCACCAGGGTTGGCATCCGTTCTGACTCGACGGCTATGCAGCGGGAGTGATTCAGCGACTCTGGCAAGTGCTCCCGCCATTCACTTCCCATGCCATCGTTCCACGGCTCAATCCGGTCTACCTCAGCGTGCTCCTGGGCCATATTGAAATCAATGGTGGGAGTTATCAGCAGGCTCTCCCCGGGTACGTGAATGATCAGTATTGTCGGCCGTCCAAATTCCATGTGCAGGTAATCGTAATAACCCGTGTAGTAGTACACGGAATCCTCATCGGTCACAAAGGCCACATCGATCCCGCTTTCCAGCATCCTTGCTCGAAGCAATTCGGTTCTGGTTTTGAACATATCTTCAGGCACCTATGAGACCATGGATAGCCAGGGTAGCTTTTTCCATAAATGTAAACCCACCAAACAGGGTGGACAATTATTGAACCCTGGAGTCTCTCGACTCCATTGTCACTGCGCAACCATTTTTACAGAAAATTGAATTATTTATCATAAATTATTCAACGCCAGAAAGGCTTGATGTCGACCTGTCCAGGGTTTTTGTGGGTCAAACCAGAAAACCAAAATTGTACCTTTGATCCAAAACACCTGTTTTAATATATACCATTAGCAAACCAAACAAACTTAAAACTACCGTTCACGGTTTCGTTGCGCTATTATCCGCCGTCCGGTTTCTGGTATAAAAGAGACGAAAGCTGATTCCACGTTGCCGTGGAGACTGGACCAGGGACGGCATCAAATTTCCTACAAAGACAAGGTCTAATCACCAAGTTACGGGCTGGACAGAAATATGACGCGCTATTCCGCATGGGCTGTTTTCAAAAACGGCCTGAGTGGCCAGACAAAATGGGATCGCCAGTGGAGAGAGCCCGATCCCCGCCAGGAATATGACGTGGTTATCGTCGGTGCGGGCCTGCACGGGCTTGCCACAGCCTATTACCTGGCGAAGAACCATGGTGTAAAAAATATTGCCGTGGTGGAGAAAGGATGGCTGGGCGGCGGAAATGCCGGCAGGAACACCACCATAGTTCGTTCCAACTACATGATGCCGGGCAACCGGCAGTTTTATGAGCATTCACTGAAGCTGTGGGAAGGCCTGAGCCATGACCTCAACTACAATGTCATGTTCAGCCAGCGCCACCACGTTTCGCTGTTTCATACTCCCGCTGCCCGGGATGGGGCCGCCAGACGCTATAACACAATGCGGCTGACGGATTCCGACGGCGAGCTGTGGAATCTAGAGACGCTGAAAAAGAAGATTCCTCACCTCAATTACAACAGTGCCCGATTTCCCATTATTGGTGCGGCGGTACAGAAGCGTGCCGGCAATGCCCGTCACGATGCCGTGGCCTGGGGTTATGCCCGGGCTGCTGATATGCACGGCGTTGATATTATCCAGAACTGCGAGGTCACCGGGTTAAGCCGGGAAGATGGCCGGGTAACCGCACTGGAAACATCCAGGGGCAGCATCGGGGCAAAAAAGGTTGGCTTCGCTGTTGCCGGTAACACGTCGCGGCTGTGGCAGATGGCTGAACTGGGCAAACTGCCCATAGAGACCCATCTATTGCAGGCATTTGTTTCTGAACCGCTTAAACCCCTGCTCAATCATGTCGTGGTTTTCGGCGTCGGCGGCGCGCATTTCTACATTTCCCAGTCCGACAAGGGCGGCATGGTATTTGGCGGCGACCTCGACTGGTACAAGTCCTATGCACAACGGGGCAATTTGCCTATCGTCCAGGATGTTTGCGAATGCGCCACATCGATACTTCCCTGTCTCGGCCGGGTGAGACTGCTGCGCCACTGGTCCGGGGTCATGGATATGTCTATGGACGGGTCGCCCTTTATCTGCAAGACCCCGATCGACAACCTGTATCTTAACGCCGGCTGGAATTATGGCGGATTCAAGGCGAGTCCGGCATCAGGATGGTATTTTGCGGACCTGATCGCCAATGACCGGCCGCACAAGACCATAGAGCATTTCGGACTGGACCGATTCAGACAGGGGGTCAATATTGATGAACGTGGTGCGGGTCCTGACCCGAAATTGCACGGTTAGGGTGGCTGCATATGATCAGAATTAAATGCCCATTTTGCGGAGAACGCGATCACGCCGAGTTCGCATACGGCGGTGATGCCTCAATTGCTTACCCGGCGCTGGACGCCAGTGCCGAGGAGTGGCACGATGCTGTTTATCTCCGGGAGAATATCTGCGGCGTCCAGTTTGAAACCTGGCAGCATACCAATGGATGCCGGATGTGGCTGGTGATTGAGAGAGATACCCTGACCCACGAGATTCATTCAGTGCGCCCGGCTCATGATGGCAATGCAAAGGTGCTGGAGGTAGCCGGCGACAGGCAGCCCGGGCGTAAAAAGAAAGGCAGCAAGGGAAAAAAATCATGAGTGTCCGCAGACTGGAAAGCGGGGGCCGCATAGACCGCAAGAGAGCGTTGAGTTTTTCCTGGGACGGCAGGAAGATGACAGGCTACTGCGGCGACTCCCTCGCCTCTGCATTGATGGCCAACGGACAATCCGTGCTTGGTCGAAGTTTCAAATACCACCGTCCGCGCGGCATTATGTCCGCGGGTGTCGAGGAATCCGGGGCCATGGTAACCGTCGGCGAAGGCAGCCGCCGCGACCCCAATGTAAAGGCGACAACCCAGGAACTGTACGAGGGGCTGGTGGCAACCGGGCAAAACGCCTGGCCCAGTGTCCGTTATGACATCGGTGCCGTGAACGGCCTGTTCAGCCGTTTTTTGTCTGCAGGCTTCTACTACAAGACATTTATGGGCCCGAAATTCATACCGGGTACCGCTTTCTGGATGCAATGCGAAAAAATTATTCGCAGGGCAGCCGGTATGGGGGCAGCATCCCGGGAAGCGGATCCGGATTCCTATGATCATGCCCACGGCTTTTGCGATGTCCTGGTAGTTGGTTCCGGACCGGCAGGACTGTCAGCGGCCCTGGTGGCGGCCAGGGCTGGCCTCGATGTATGGCTGGTGGAACAGGATGCAGAGCCGGGTGGCGATTTTCTCAACCAGCCAGCAAAGGCGGACCAACAGTGCAGGGATCTTATTTCAGAGGTCGAGAAAGCAGGCGTCAGGATCATGACCCGCACCACGGTGTTCGGTCTCTATGACTATGGTACTGCGGGCTTGCTCGAGCGCGTCACGGACCATATGCCAAATCCTGATTCCCATATGCCGCGCCAGCGCTTCTGGACAGTGCGGGCCAGGCATACCATCCTGGCTACAGGTGCCATGGAAAGACAGGTTGCATTTGGTAATAATGACCGGCCCGGGGTGATGACCGTATCCGCCGGGCGCGCCTACCTGAACCGCTATGGAATCCTGGCGGGGGAAAGAATCGTTGTTGCCACCAACAATGATTCAGCCTATGTCACCGCTGCTGAGCTGGCAGATGCGGGTGCCACAGTGAGTTTACTGGATGCACGCACCAATATCTCGGGTCCCCTGATGAAAAAGCTGGGTGACAGTGGTGTGAGCCTGAATACGCGGTCCGCGCCGCTCAATGTCAATGGGTCGAACAGGGTCAACGGCGTGGAAATCGCGGCAGTCAGCAATAATGGCTGGTCAAAACGCGGGACCGAATCCTGTGACCTGTTGCTGGTTTCCGGCGGCTGGTCCCCGGTGGTGCACCTGATGTCCCATCGTGGCGTGAAGCCTGTGTGGGAGCCTTCCCTGGCCTGCTTTATCGCACCGGAAACCAGCGAGCCCATTACCATGGCCGGGTCGGCAGCGGGAATCTGGAATACCGGTGATTGCCTGGATTCAGGCCATTCCGCCGGTGCCAAAGCAGCAAAGGCGCTGGGTTGTTCCACCCGCCAGAAGCCAGCTCCGGGTATCGGTGGATGGAAAGCGCCAATCCAGCCGCTGTACGAAGTCAGGGAAGAAGGCCGCCACCTCAAGAGCCTGGTTGACCCCCAGCACGATGTCACCACCGATGATATCCGCCTTGCCCATAGCGAGGGATTTGTATCGGTAGAACACCTGAAACGGTATACAACCCTTGGCATGGCAACCGATGGCGGCAAGGTGGGTAATATTATTGGCCTGGCGTTGATGGCCGAAGCCCTGGGCAAGGAAATTCCCGAGGTGGGCACCACGACGTTCCGCCCGCCTTATACCCCGGTATCCATCGGCGCGCTCAAGGGGCGCAATGTCGACGAACATTTTCGCCCATTGCGGCGTACCCCCATGCATGACTGGAATCTTGCTCATGGCGCTACCATGACTATGGCGGGGCTGTGGCACAGGCCCTGGTATTTCGCCCAACCCGGGGAGGGACTCAGTGAAGCCTATGTGCGGGAAACAGAAACCACCCGGGATACCGTGGGGCTGTGCGATGTGACATCCCTTGGCAAGATCGCCATCCAGGGGCCGGATACCACCGAATTTCTCAACCGCATTTACACCAACCCCTTTGCCAAACTGCCCATCGGCAAGGCCAGGTATGGAATCATGCTGCGTGATGACGGCTTCGTCATGGATGACGGTACAACCTGGCGCCTGTCCGAGTCCGATTACTTCATGACCACCACCACTGCCCACGCGGCCAAGGTCATGGTATGGCTGGAAGAGTTGTTGCAGACACGCTGGCAGGACCTCAAGGTTCATGTCACCACGGTTTCCGAGCAGTGGGCAGGCTGTGCGGTTGCCGGGCCGAAGTGCCGGGAGGTGCTGACGGCCTGCGTGGAGGACTCCGCTGTTATGGACAACGAAGTATTTCCGTTTATGGGCGTAATTCAAACGGCGCTGAAAAGCGGCATCCCGTGCCGCATCGCCCGTATCAGTTTCTCCGGCGAAATGGCGTACGAGGTCTATGTGCCGTCGGACTACGCCCCGGCGATGATGGATATGTTATGGGCCGAGGCGAAGCCCCTGGGCGGGTGCCTGTATGGCCTCGAGGCACTGGGTGCCATGCGTATTGAGAAGGGCCACGTCACCGGTGCCGAGCTGGATGGCCGGGTTACCATCGATGATGCCGGGCTTGGCAAGATGGCTTCGCCAAACAAGTCCTTTATTGGCAGCGTACTGCGCAATCGACCGGACATGACCCGCGAGGACCGGCCCAGGCTGGTGGGTATCAAACCAAAGGATACCACCCAGACATTCAATGCCGGTTCCATACTGTGCAAACAAAACAAGGTATCCGGGTTGGGAGAAGGTTGGATTACTGCAGTGACTCATTCACCGGCCATGGGACACTGGATCGGGATCGGCTTCATATCCGGTGGATACGAAGCCTGGGAGGGTAAAACTGTAGTCGCCGCCGACCCGGTACGCAAGGGAGACATCGAAGTGGAAATCATCTCCCCGCACATGTATGACCCCAGCGGGGAACGAATGCATGGATAATACGCAAACAGCAGCACGGGTCTCGGCATTGGCCAGCGTGTATACCCCTGGCAAGTCCGGCATTGTTGGCGCCGATGGCATCGCCGGTGTTGTTCTCGAGGACGTTTCCGGGCTGGTGCTTCACCAGGTTGCCGGGTGGCAGGACAGCCTGGCGCAAGTCGGCAAGGTTGCTGCGGCAGCAGCGGGTGTGAAATCGGTGCCGGGACCATGCAGCGCCGGGACCGGTAAAAGCGGTGCGATGCTGCGTATAGAACCGATGAAGTGGTGGCTGGTTGGTGTCGCGGCTCCCGAGCTCGAGCCGCACCAGGGCGCGACCCTGGATCTTTCCCACTCCCGTACCCATCTTCGTGTAACCGGCCCTGATGCAGCGGAATTCCTTAACCGCTTTTTGCCCCTTGATTTGCGGGATGATTCTTTTCCGGTGGGGTCGGTCGCCTCATCGGTCATCCATCATGTCGGCGTTACCCTGTGGCATTCTGCCCAGGGATATGAAATGTTTATTCCCAGGGGCTTCGCCCTGACGCTGTGGCAAGGTTTCACCGAAGTCGCCGAACAGTTCGGATTAGAGGTGAAATAACAAATCCTTCGGATTTATTATTTCATCCCCGGGATTTGTTATTTCACCCCCGGCTTGAACGGGGGTCCAGAGAAAAACATGTAATCCTTCGGATTTATAATTTCATTCCCGACTCGAACGGGGGCCATGACACCGCGGTGGAGCCAGGTCCAGTGCCGGATTCCGGTCGAAAAATCCCAGCGGCTTTAACGTAAACCCGACGTATTCCACCGGCATCACCGGAAAGTCTTCGGGACGGGGAACATGCATGACACCCACGGTGTGCCAGAGCACAATATCGGTGTTTTCCAACGGCCGGTCAGCTTCAACCCATTGCGGTAATCCGGGGCCGTCTTCATTCTGGTTTAAATAATCACCGGGAGCATGCAGCTGTTCCGGGTCATAGGCGGTAATCCACAGGTCATGCTCGACAAAACCGGCCCTGCGCATAAAGGGTGACCCGGGCTGGTGCATGGGCCTGATATTCGGTCCAGGTACCAGCTTGTAACCGGTACTGGTTCCGAGGTTGTTGCGGGCATCCGGGTTGATAATTTTCCAGAAGCGGCTGTCAGCGGGGTTGGAATCCCGGGCAGACTCCCGCTCTGACCTCACCGTTTTTTCGCGGATTCCATGAACATTGCCATGGGGGTTTTCCCCCGGGTCGGTAATACGGTTCGCCTCCACTTCCACCACCGTGTTGTTGTCGCCGTCAACACACATGTCCAGGCGGATATTAAAGTAATGTTCATGCACTATGGCGTTGAGGTTCGGGGCCACAAGCGTGCCGTACTTCGTGTCTGAGTCATCTGAAACAGCCCGTGTATACAGCATGCCCGTTAACTTGGCTTCAAATTGTATGGTGCCGTCCAGATACAGGTACCAGAACAGGCCGTAGTCGTAGTTGCCTATGGTGAAGAATGAGGAGACGACCAGGCGCCTGGAACGTCGCACCTCGGTTTCGCCGGTGATGAAATTGGTGTGCTTCCACAGTATGCCGTAATCCTCCTCGTGCAGGCAGATGGCGTTGGGCCGATGGTCCACTTCGCCCTGATTATCCACGAGGTCGACGTCGAAGTAGTAAATTTCTCCAACACAATCACATCCCAGGGTGAGCGAATTTACCGCGCTTCCGAACACCGCTTCGCCGAGGTCGAAAGAGTGGTTCATATAGTGGTCGCCAGCGTTGTCGCCATAGGGCACGACCAGCTCACTCAGTGATGCCCGGTACAGTACCGGCCTTTCCCGGCCCTGGTCATCGAATGTCAGGGTGTGCAGGACCAGGCCCTCTTTGGGCGTAAAGCCTACCCGGAATGTCCAGTTTACCCAGCTGACTTCATGGCCATTGACGCTAAAGCCCGGCCCGTCGGGCTGGGAAATGTCCAGCTTGGCCAATGACTTCCTGATAGTCCCGATGTTGCCGGCGCGATATTCTCCCTTGTCCGGTGGCATTGCGGATAGCCCATAATCCTCAACCCGCAGTACTTCCATGGTATTCAGATTGATCACCGGGCTCACTCCTTCGATTGGGCGCACATGGGGGTTGTCACCGGGGTTTTCCACGTAAAAGCAATGGGCCCGGCTGAGCCGCAAATGTGCCTCTTCCGGGTCGGCAAAATTGGCCATGGCAAACATTTCAACCGAGACCTGGTCGAGGTCGGTGATGCCGCGTCGGCCCAGGGCTGCGATAAAGGCACTGTCCTGTTTGACGGCCTCAGCCAGCTCAATACACTCCTGGGCAAGGATACAGCACTGTGCTCCCGGGATTGGCTTGCAGGTCTCGACCGCCCCGTCATCCAGGCTGACCACCAGCTCGAAAACGGTGCCGGTGTCGCGGTCAAGTACCACGGAAAAAGCCCTGCGGGCGACGGCATTCCCGGGCTGGTGGTTACGCACCGTTTCTTTCGGTGGTTCCAGTAAACGAATCTGCTCAAACAGGATTCGCTCGCAATCCAGGCTCATCCGAATGATCTTCGCGGCGGCCCCTAGCTCTTCGGCGCTTAACGGATCGAGAGGGTGATGGTTCATACGATATCAGTCTGTTGCCGCTATGATTCCGATTTCCACCAACAGGTCCGGAGACACCAGCCTCGCTTCGATGCAGGCGCGGGCAGGGGCCTGGCCTTCAGGCACCCAGGCATCCCATATTTCATTCATCGCGGAACAGTGCCCGATGCTGGTGAGCCAGATCTGGGCAGACAGCAGTTTCGATTTGTCACTGCCGGCCTGTGCCAGCAGGGAGTCGATTTTATCCAGCACCTGCTGTGTCTGGGTGCGTATATCGGCACTGCTGTCATCGGCGACCTGGCCAGCCAGGTATACCGTGTTTCCGTGAATGACACACTGGCTCATTCGTTGGTTGGTGTGGTTGCGGGTGATGGACATGGGGGGCTCCGTGAAATTTGTACGGGATCAGTAAAATCAGGTTAAGGAGCCTCTGATTAAAACTGGGCGAATCTAGTTGCCCTATGAAATAGGAGCGGACAAAATGATCGTTCATGTTTTAATCTGAGGTTCCTTAAGTTGTATGCCTGCATTCTACATCCATCATTGCATGGCAAACATAATAATCCTGGCCAGATAATCCTGTAGAGGCCCGGAGTCACTTATTATCAGGCCTGAGCGAGCAGGCAATCATCGGCCAATGGCACAACATCCTCCAGGTTCCTGTGGTGTTTGAAATCGGGACGTGTATCCAGGGTCAGGGCATTACTGACCGGATTCAGGATCAGCGAAAAAATCGACCGCTCCCAGGGAGACATGTTATTGGGTGAGCCATGCACCAGGTTGTCAAAAAATATCAGCCCGGTTCCAGCCGGACCCGTTGCCGCCACGATTCCTTTGCCCGGATTCTCCAGCTCAGCTTTGGCAACAAGTTTTTCTACGATATGTTTATCAACCACCCACAAAGGATAGGACGTGGTCTCGGTGTCATGGAAAGCGCTGTGGGCACCGTATTTATGGGATCCCGGAATAAAGTACAGGGGGCCATTGAACGGTGTCACAGGGTCCAGGAAAACATGCACATTGAGGGCAAGGGGCTCTGGCACGCCGTCGTCACGATGATGGGTGGCAAAATCATAGTGCCACTGCCAGATCTCACCGGAAAAAGCCGCCTTGACATTAATCTTGACCTGCTGGAGATACAACGGTCCCGGCCGCACTTGCCGGGCCGGCCCTAGCAGGCGCGGATGACGGGCGAGATTTGCAAACAGCTCATCGCGCTGGTGAATCGCCATGGCGGTACGCACTTCTCCCGAATCCCTTTCAATAATATTCGAATCACATTGTTGTGCCAGCAATCCGGCCTGCCGTGACCTGAGGCGCTCCACTTCCTCGCTGCTGAACAGCGAGGGCAGTACCAGGAAGCCGTCGCGGTCCAGTTGCTGAAGCTGTGACTGGGATAATTTCATATTCAAATCTGTTTGCTGTTGATCAAGCTGGCCAGGCATATCCTGGACTGTTTTCCAGCCACTGATATCCTATACTCGTATTCCCGATCAAACAAATAGGTAGATGGCTAAATATAACAACATGACACTGGATCCGGAAACCCTCGCGGCCCAGGCACTGGGATGGGAAGATGAAGTCACCGGTGCGGTGATACCAGCAATTTCCCTGTCCACCACCTTTACCCGCGGGGACGACTATTCTGCCCGGGACAACGGCACCTATTTGCGCGACCACGGCCCGACCCAGAAGCACGCAGAAGCGGTGATCTGTGAACTCGAGGGCGGTACAGATGCCCTCGCTTTCGGCTCCGGCATGGCCGCCTGCACGGCGCCGTTTCACGCCCTCGAAAAGGGCGCCCACATGGCGGTGTCATCTGTCATATACCATGGTGTTTTGAGCTGGCTGAAGCATTTTGCCGAACAGCGTGGGATAAGTTACACCTTGTATCGGGCCGGTGACCTGGACCGGCTCGCGCACGTGCTGAAACAAAAGCCAACCGGGCTGGTGTGGCTTGAAACGCCGTCGAACCCGACCTGGGCGATTACCGATATCCGTGCAACCAGCGAACTTGCCCACAGCCATGGTGCGCTGGTTGCGGTGGACTCAACCGTGGCCACCCCGGTCCTGACCCGCCCGCTGGAGTTGGGCGCCGACCTGGTATGCCATGCTGCCACAAAATATCTCAATGGCCACTCCGATGTGCTGGGAGGCATGCTGGTAACCGGTGACGCCAGTAATCCGCTGTGGAAGCGGATACGCCAGCACCGGCTTTACGCCGGGTCGATGATGGGTGCCATGGATGCCTACCTGCTGGTAAGAGGCATGCGCACGCTCTACCTGCGGGTTCGTCGCCAATGCGATAGCGCGCTTGCAATCGCGAAATTCCTGGATGGTCACCCGGCTGTTGAGCAGGTGTTTTATCCCGGGCTTGAGAGCGACTCCGGCCATGAAATCGCCAGCCGCCAGATGCAGGGCGGATACGGCGGGATGATTTCGATACTGGTGCCTGGTGGCCGCGATGAAGCGATTGAAGTTGCAAAAAGAGCGAGATTATTCAAGCGGGCAACATCCCTGGGCGGTGTGGAAAGCCTGATTGAGCATCGCAAGACGTCAGAATCCGATGTTACAGATACGGCCCAAAACCTGCTCAGGCTGTCCATTGGGATCGAATCAGTGGATGATCTTATGGCAGACCTCGACCAGATGCTCGGGAATTCCTGAACACGAATTACACCCTGCCAGGCGCAGTGCGGTTTCGTTTACTCTGAAACAGAGTAACCCCCTGACTCATCGTTGACTTCATCACCGACCAGAGGAGGGTTGAAAATGGCGATGGCACGTACCTCGGTATCGAGTTTGTAGCGGTGACGTTCATGTTTGTCGAAAGCGTAAAACACACCCGGTTCCAGCTTGTAGATTTCCCCGGTTTCTATAATTTCCACAGTTCCCGTTCCTTCAAGCACATAAACGGCTTCTATGTGGTTTTTATGCTCAACCTCCAGGTCGATGTCGGGTGATCCCACGGCTTCGGTTACGGTGAAGCCGCAGATTGTCAGATGCAACTGCCAGGCGCGCGCTTACAAAGCCGTCGGCCTGGACAAAATTCGGAGTGCCTTTCACTCCCTCAAATGTTCGGTGAATCATGGTGTATTTCTCACTCCTTTTCCAAAATTTTCGAATCAGGAAGTATAAATCACCTATCACTATTTCGACACTGACGGGAGTACGCTTACCTGGCTGTGCAATTTTCACGGCCATGATACTCCGCTCCTGTATCCAGGATCAGCTTATCAATAACCGCTTTACCAGGAAACCGCAATACTTGCGCTGTAAAAAAGACCGGGTTGACCTATAATTTCCATGGCTGTTACAAATTTTGACCCGGCAACTGGAAAAAGCCGCCCTCAAAGCCTGTGTAATATGGATTACTATAGGTGTCACCGAAAATACCGATTAGCGAGGTAACCCATGAGTTGTGTAATTGAACCCAAAGAGAACGGCCCATACCTGGTTAAGAACCTGCAATCGCTGAGCAACTCCGAAGGCGAGAAAATCAAGACCGATGGAGAAGTAGTTGTCTTGTGTCGTTGCGGAAAATCCAGCAACAAGCCATTTTGCGATGGCACCCATAGAAAGACCGGATTTTTGAGTGCTACAGATAGTTCCGGGCCAGGGGATTGGCACAACTACGTCGGAAACCACATCACCATTCACGATAACCGGCGTCTGTGCGCACATGCGGGTAAATGCACCGATGGCCTTGCCAGTGTCTGGCGCATGAAGAAGAAACCCTGGATCGACCCGGATGGCGCTGACGTTGCGGCCATTATCTCGGTAATTGCTCAATGTCCGTCTGGTGCGCTCAGTTACACCATCGACGATAAACCTGGCATCGACGATAAACCCGGCATCGACGATAAACCCGGCAATGAGCAAGCCGGGGTTGAAAGTATACTTGTGGCTAAAGATGGTCCATATCATGTCGTTGGCGAAATTACTCTCAATGACCCGTCACGAACAACCAGCGAAGTTCCCGTTCGATATGCACTGTGTCGCTGCGGGGCTTCAAAGAACAAACCATTCTGCGATGGTTCTCACTGGGATATTGAGTTCAAAGATGATGTTCTGGAAAACCCGGTTTGAGCGTATATGTAAACCAGAACAGCTCGGGAATTGCCGTCGGGGTGCAGATTTAACAGGCGCCCCAATCCGGTTGAATGGCCGCACAGCCTGTGCGAATTCCTTTATACGACGAGTCAGGCGACTTCTGAAACCGGCTGCTCAGCGGCCACATCGACCGCTTTTCCTGCGGCAATGGCCGCGTTCAACCCCACCAGAGTGGCTTTCAGCATGGAACTCACCGTGTCCTGGCTGGTGGCAACGCCAACATGGTGGGTGCCGTTAACGTCCAGTTCCACGTAGGCGATGGCTTCCGCCCGGGTGCCTGCTGATAAAGCGTGCTCGTTGTAGTTAAGGACCCGGAGCTGGTTGCCTGTGTGTGATTCGAGGCCTTTGATAAAGGCGCTGAGGGTGCCGAAGGCTTCGCCGGATATCTGCTGATCCTGGCCCTTGTTTAGCAGGTGAGCCGTGACAACATCGCCTTTTTCCTCCTTGACCATGGAGAATTTTTTCAGTTCATAGGGCTGCACACTGGTCATGTAGATATCCTGGAATAACTGCCAGATTTCGTCCACTGACAATTCCCGTGCCTGGTCCTCCGCCATGCGCTGGACATCCTGGCTGAATCGTATCTGCAGCCAGCGCGGCATTTCCACACCATGGTTGTTTTGCAGCACAAAGGCGATACCGCCCTTGCCGGACTGGCTGTTGATGCGTACAACGTCCTGGTAAGTGCGGCCAATATCGAGGGGGTCGATGGGAAGGTACGCGACGTCCCAGGTACCGTCATCCGGCGCCTCAAGGCATTTTTTGATGGCATCCTGGTGGCTGCCGGAGAATGCGGTAAACACCAGTTCGCCGGCATAGGGATGCCTGGGGTGCACCGGCAGGTCATTGCATTCGGTGACGGTACGCACGATTTCCGGCATATCTGAAAAATCCAGCTCCGGGTCAATCCCCTGGCTGTAGAGATTCATCGCCATGGTAATAATGTCCATGTTGCCGGTGCGCTCGCCATTGCCGAGCAGGGTTCCCTCGATGCGGTCAGCACCTGCCATGGTACCCTGTTCCGCTACCGCAACGCCGCAACCACGGTCGTTGTGGGTGTGCAGGCTGACGATGACATGCTCGCGGGATGGCAGTTTCCGGCAGAAGTACTCCACCTGGTCGGCGAATATGTTGGGTGTTGACGCTTCGACCGTCGACGGCAGGTTCAAAATCACCTTCTGGCCGTTTTCAGGCTCCCACACCCGACACACCGCTTCACATACCTCAACCGCATAATCCGGTTCGGTCTGGGAAAAACTTTCCGGGGAATACTGGAATGTCCAGTCTGTGTCGGGGTACTTCGTCGCGTTTTCTTTCACGAGTCTTGCGCCATTTACCGCAATTTCCATGATTTCCTGCCGGGACATCTTGTAAGCCTTGTCGCGCTGGACCTTTGAGGTTGAATTGTAGACATGTACGATGGCGCTCTTGATACCCACCAGTGATTCAAAGGTGCGTTCAATGAGGTGCTGGCGTGCCTGGGTCAAAACCTGCACCGTAACATGGTCAGGTATGCGGTCATCGTCAATCAGTTTCCGGGTGAAGTCATATTCCACCTTTGCCGCTGAGGGAAAGCCGATTTCGATTTCCCTGAAACCGCATTTCACCAGCAGGTCCCAGAATCTCAGTTTCTTGGAAATGGTCATCGGGTCAATCAGCGCCTGGTTGCCGTCCCGTAGATCAACGCTGCACCACACGGGTGCCTTGTCCAAAATCTTGTCGGGCCATGTGCGGTCGGTCATATCCGCAGCAAACTGGAATGAGGGGTATTTACGATGATCGTAGGTGGTCACGGCAGTATCTCTTGCAAATCATATAAGGGAGACGAATTTTAACCAAATTCGGATAGATTGTTTCGCCAAATAATCCGGATAATTCAGTAATAGTAGGTATTATCACTATATATATAATATATAATAGTGATAACAACTACATTAGTTCAATTATGAAGCTAGACAAGATCGACCGACATATACTGCGGATTCTGCAGAATGATGCCCGCATCAGCAACCTGGAATTGGCAGAAAGGGTGAATCTTTCGCCCACCCCCTGTGCACGGCGGGTCAAGCGTTTCGAAGATGAGGGCCTGATCAAGGGCACTATTACACTGCTGGACCAGGAAATGCTGGGGCTTTCCCTGACTGCCTACATCGCTGTGAGTATGCAGAAACACACCCATGACCAATTCGAGCAATTTGAAGCGAAGGTGACCCGCTTTCCCGAGGTGATTGGCTGCAGCGTGGTAACCGGAAGGGCGGAAGATTACCTGCTCAAGGTGGTTGTCACCAACATGAAACACTATGAAGAGTTCCTGCTGACCCGGCTCAACAGCCTGCCCGGGCTCAACAATGTCCACACCAGTTTCGAGCTGCGAAACGTCACGCCCGGCAAGGGCCTGCCTGTTTAGGGCGGTCCTGTCCCCGCGAAAGCGGGGATCCGCGGGAATGCGGAGGGTTGAGGGCGGGGGTTTCAGTCTGGCTCTGCCATGGCATAGATATCAATTTCTATGCACATGTTTTCATAGGCAAGTGCCGGTAATGGCACACCGGTAGTAGCCGGTCCCGGATCTTCGAAATAGGAGGACCTTATCGGCAGGTTGTTGTTGAGCGCTTCGGCGCCACAGTCTCCCTGGTATACCGTCATGATCTTACAGACATCATCATAGCCGGCGCCCAGTTCATTCAGTATTGTCAGGATATGCGTCATGGACTGGTGGGTCTGGGCAGTAAGGTCGCCGGGATGTACCGCCTGCCCCTTGCTGTCAAGGGATACCTGGCCACCCAGGAATATCATCTCCCCGCACTTGAGTCCATGCCGGTAGGGCAGGTGCACATGCCAGTCCCACAGGGTCTCCGGCCATACGTGGCGACGAGGAAGACGCTCGCCGTTTTCTCCGAGCATGGCAATCACTGCAACCCGAACCAGTTCGTCGGGGTCGGCGTGGCGGGGGATGGGAATTCCTGTGGCGGCGGGTCCCGGCTCTGAAAAATTCGAGGCAAACTGCAGGGCGGCGGGTTCGAAATCTGTTATTTCATCGCCTCCGCAGTACCAGCGGTTGGTTTTAACCACATCATCGAAATCCGCACCAAAATGATCCAGGGCAGTACGGATGTTTTCGCTGAGAATCTCACTCTGATTGACAATGCTGCCCTTGCCCTGGAGAGTGCCGTCACGGTCCAGGGCAGATTGGGCGGAAACGAAAATCATCCTGGCGCAGCGAAGGGCAGTGCAAAACTGCCCGGGGCGGCTGCCCGGCGCTGTTTCCGGCGCATAGTTCCGTTCCAGCGCCAGGCCATCCGCGCCACGCATGCCATACCCTTCAATTTCCACGCACATGCCTTGATAGGCGAGGTAGGCGACGGGTACCGGGGTGATCGCGGTTCGTGTTTGAGCGGGCAGGCCTTCAGCAATCATTCGCAGAAAATCGCCTTCATTCACGCTACCGTCATTGACGTAAAATGCATTGAGATAAACAAGATCGGAAAGGCTGCAGTCAAACTCCTGCAGTACAGCATTGAAATTTTTCATCACCGCTGCAGTCTGGGCGACAAGGTCACCCGGGTTTAGAACCTCACCATGGGAGTTCAGGTCGACCTGTCCCCCGACCCAGATCATGTTGCCACAACGTAAGCCATGTTTATGGGTAATCCTGATCGGCCAGTTCCAGTGACCATCAGGCCATGCGTGCTGTTTGTTCATTGCTGAATCAATTTCAATCACCGGTGTTGTTTGGTTGAGGTCAAGAATAGTCCCTGGGAAGATGGAATTCCAGCACCAATATTACTGTTCCATTGAAGCCCCCCTGTATATAATGGCCAGCATCAGGATACTTTTCGAGGCCCAGAAGCTGTCATGAACGCACCCCATTCCCGCCCGGCCGTTGCATGGTCAGTTGAGGCACAAACCGGTGTCCTCACCGACGTTTTACTGGGAGACCCCGGGTATTTTCGATGGGTTCCACTGAATTCCATTTCCGCAGTGACTTTCGCCAACCAGGAGAAAATGGGATACCATTTTGACCGGGACAAGGCGCTGGCACAGCACCAGGCCATGGTTGACGTGTATGAAAACTGTGGCGTCAGGTGTCATTT
>PVMK01124047.1_pt1 | contig 19125 bp, 21 predicted proteins | sample 1853481 | NCBI WGS metagenome assembly PVMK01 (sample SAMN08533507, study PRJNA380276) | Marine sediment metagenome, whole genome shotgun sequencing project. | reverse complement strand
CACACCATTGTCAAAAAAGGGGAACTGGTCGCCGCCACCCGCGCCATTCCGCTGATAATGAAACGCGCACCCATCGAACGGGCCGCAGCCATTGCCCGTCAGAATGGTGCAGTGCTTGCGATTAGACCCATCCGGAAAGCAAAAGTGGGCTTGGTGATTACCGGCAACGAAGTTTACCACGGCCTGATCGAGGACCGTTTTGCGCCGATCCTGACCGAAAAGGTTAAGGCTCTGGGTTCGCAAGTGGCCGGTGTGGCCTATGCTCCGGATGACGCCGAACTGATCTGCACGGCCATCCGCTCCCATCTGGACAGGGGCTGTGATTTGCTGATGCTCAGCGGCGGAATGAGCGTGGACCCCGATGATGTCACCCGTCAGGGAATTCGCTCCGCCGGTGCCGGTGAAATGCACTACGGTGCCTCGGTGCTGCCCGGTGCCATGTTTCTGGTGGCCTATGTGGGCGATGTCCCGCTGCTGGGGGTCCCGGCCTGCGGCCTGTTTCACCGCACTACCGTGCTGGACCTGGTACTGCCGCGGATTCTGGCCGGAGAAAAAATCGGCAAAGCCGAGCTGGCTTTTTTAGGCCACGGGGGGCTGTGTAAGGATTGTGAAGAATGCGCATACCCCCATTGCCCGTTCGGCAAGTAGAAGCGGCATTAGACACTTATCTTGTGTCCGATAACTGTGTTGTGATTCGAATCAAAATGCTCGCGTACTACCGTGTACGCTCTCCTTTTTAACCGAATCATGGCTTTTGAACACATTAATATATGAATTTAAGACGTGAAATCCCACATTTTGCGGGGGCTCTCGAACACAATTCAAGCGTTTAAAACCGCTTCTAAGAATCATTTAATTTTACCCTAAAATCTTTTGCGCCTTTTAAACAGGCTCAACGGGACAACGAGCTCAACCGGCAAACCTAATAATGCGTCTTTGCGTGAGATTCTTTTTATTCACATTGGTCAGATTATGGAAATGGAGCTGAAACACAATGAAACTTGTTGATTCGTTCGGACGAAAAATCGATTACCTGCGCATATCCATCACCGATCACTGCAACCTGAAATGTTATTATTGCACGCCGTTTTCAGGCCGCAGTCACCTGGAACGTCTAGAGATTTTAACCTACGAAGAGATGCTCAATGTTGCCCGGGCGGCGGCAACTGCCGGCATAACCAAAATACGGATCACCGGTGGCGAGCCGCTGGTCAGAAAGGGCGTGGTTGAATTCTGTCGTATGCTTTCAGAGATAGACGGTTTAAAAAGCCTGGCCCTGACGACCAACGGGATATATCTGGAGGAGATGGCCGAACCGTTATTTAATGCCGGAGTCCGCAGAATCAATATAAGCCTGGACACCTTAAGACCGGAACGGTTTGAAAAAATAACCGGATACAATTGGCTGTCCCGCGTGCTGGCCGGCATTAAGCGCGCCGAGCAGATCGGAATGAATCCCATCAAGATTAACACGGTGGTGATGCGGGGGATAAATGATGATGAAATCGAAGTTCTGGCCCGTTTAACCCTGGATAAGACCTACCACGTCCGCTTTATAGAGCTCATGCCCACAAACAGCTCGGCCTACGGCGATTATGAATCGCTTTATATACCGGTCGAAGAAATTATGAAAAAGATCAGTCAAATTGACAGGGTTCAAATCGAGCCGGCAACAGATTCCTACGGGCCGGCAAGGCTCTGTAAGCTACCGGGTGCCGTCGGCAAAGTCGGTTTCATTGCACCCATCAGCTGGCATTTTTGTGGTTCCTGCAATCGCCTGCGGCTGACCGCTGACGGCAAAATCAAAACCTGTCTGTTTTCCCGGGAAGAAATCGATATCAAAACCCCGCTGAGAACCGGGGCAACCCAAAACGATATTATCAACATTTTCAGACAGGCGGTGGCTGAAAAGCCCTCCGGCCACCATTTAAATGCAAAAGACCATCAAAATGCCTGTCAAAGAGCCATGCGCGCCATCGGCGGTTGATTGCCTTATCATCGTGTGATGAAATAGCGTTTGTTCTTTAAGAATTATTTCTGTATTTTTTTAGCTAAATCTTTTTCACCACGAAGAAAATGAAGTTCACGAAGAAATTTTTACTATTTAAAGACTTTTACTCTTTGTGTCCCTTCGTGCTCTTCGTGGTTTTATTCCATTTTTGATTACGACTCATCGAGGGACTAAAATAATGGCACAACTTAAATTAAAATCGAGCCAGTGGATTGTCGATGAAAACAACAATATCATCATCGGAGAAGGCAGGGCCAAGATTCTGGAGAACATTGAAAAGACAGGCTCTATGAACCAGGCCGCCAAATTGATGAAAATGTCGTACAAGGCGGTTTGGAGCAAGATCAAAGCGACTGAAAAGCACATGAATGCCTGCATTGTGCATACGGACCGCCAAGATGGGTCGCGCTTATCTCAAGATGGTAAAGAGCTGCTTAAAAAGTACAAACAGTTGAAAGCGCAATGTATTTCCGCCGACGACAAAATTTTTTGTGGAATATTTAGATGACCATGGAATTTTTACAATTTACATTTCCGCTTTCCGGAGTTGAGACCTCTATTTTAATCCCGCCTCTGGTGGCCTTTGGCATTTCCTTTTTCACCTCCATGGGGGGGCTCTCCGGTGCCTTTTTGCTGCTGCCGTTTCAAATGAGTGTCCTGGGGTTCACCAGCCCATCGGTAACTTCCACCAACTTTCTGTTCAATGTGACCGGCACACCCGGCGGCGTGTACCGCTATGTCAGAGAGTGTCGCTTCGTGTGGCCGGTGGCAATCTTGATTGTGGCCGGCATTATCCCCGGCGTCCTTATCGGTTATTATCTGCGCATCACCTATTTGCCGGATCCGAAAACGTTCAAATTATTTGTCGGCTGTGTCTTATTGTTGATTGCTGTCAAACTTCTAAAAGAAGCATTAAACGCTAAAACCACGGCAACTACAGAAAGCTGCACGCTCGCCGATAGGGTGGAACAAGCGTCAATCGAAATGAAGACCACCCGTTTTAACTTCAAAGGTGCCACCTATTCTTTTGCAACCGCAAAGCTGCTCGGACTGGCCCTGGCAGTGGGTATCATCAGTGGTGTCTACGGTATCGGCGGCGGTGCTATTATCGCGCCGTTTTTAATCACAGTTTTCAGACTGCCGGTGTATGCCATTGCCGGTGCTGTTTTACTGGGAACCTTTGTTTCATCGCTGGCCGGTGTGACCTTTTACAGCCTCATCCCGATCAATGGGGCGGTGGCAACCCCGGACTGGCTGCTGGGCATATTGTTCGGAGCGGGGGGACTCGTGGGGATGTACCTGGGCGCCAGGGTGCAAAAATACGCACCTGACCGCTGGATCAAGCTGATGCTGGGAACAGTGATTATTATTGTCGCATCGAAATATATTTTGCGATTTTTTGGCATATAAGAAGGTAAGTTGCCATGTTAATCGATCGGTTTTTAAAAGTCGGCAGAGAATTTTTGGGTTGCAAATATCCCATCATGTGCGGAGCCATGACCTGGATCAGCGATCCTAAACTGGTCACGGCCGTGGGTGACGCCGGTGGATTCGGGCTTATCGCCGGAGGGAATGCACCGGTAGAAGTTCTGAACGACCAGATCATTGAAACCCGCAAGATTTCGCAAGCGCCGTTCGGGGTGAATATCATCACCCTTGCACCGGTTTATAAAGACCAATTGGACCTCGTGTGCAAGTTGGCATGTGAATTCATTGTATTTGCCGGCGGAATCCCCAAAAAAGCCGAAATAGAGCAGGCAAAAGAATCCGGTGCAAAGGTGCTTTGCTTCGCACCTACCGCCCCGCTGGCCCACATGCTGGTCGACCGGGGAACCGACGCACTCATTCTTGAAGGCTCCGAAGCCGGCGGGCACATCGGGCCGGTGGCTCTATCGGTTTTGATTCAACAGATTCTATTTGAAGTCGACAGTGTTCCGATTTTTATTGCAGGTGGAATTGCCACGGGGCGCATGATGGCGCACTTGCTGATGATGGGGGCCGCCGGAATTCAAATGGGAACCTGCTTTGTGATGGCGGAAGAGTGCAATGCCCATCCGAAGTTTAAAGAGGTATTTAAAAGGGCCAAAGCTAAAGATGCCACCGCTACCCCACAGTTTGACAGCCGTCTTCCGGTAATACCGGTACGCGCTTTGAAAAATGAAGGTACCATAGAATTTGGCAAACTTCAGTTAGAGCTTTTGAATAAACTCGACAATCAAATCATTGATCGTGCGGAGGCCCAGTTTGAAGTGGAACGATTCTGGGTGGGCGCATTGAAAGACGCGGCGGTCGATGGGGATATCGTCAAAGGCTCCTTAATGGCCGGTCAATCGGTGGGCCTGGTCAGTGAAATCAAATCGCTCAAAGGCATTATCGATGAAATGGTTGAAAATGCTGAAAAGGAATTGGAACGGCTGAAAGACCTTCTGGTTTGAAAGGTCGCATTTATCCGGGAAGTTTACCGGTAAGATCTGGAAAATCAGGCAACAGGCAAGTTGGAAAAAGGGGGGGCGACCCCATAGCGCTGGGTTTTGTGAGCCAAATCCATAAGAAATTGATCTAGGGATGGATAAAGTAAAACCCGGAGCCGCCCCATCTTTAGGAGAGGATTGATACAGATGGCTGCCTGGCAAGGACAATCCATCTTCGTATCAGGTGGTATACGATTACGGAAAAGATTCCAATCGCATACCAGAGCACATATTTAGCCTGCTGATGGATGATTGTCAAGGAAAATATATCACGTTGTGGTATAATTGATCAGGTTGCAGGATTTGAAAAAACGAGGCCACAGGATTGTAAAAAAAACCGGCAGCGGTGATTGAAAAGAGAATCTCATGGCTGAATTAAACCCGTCCCCGAAAATTAAAGAATCCAATTGTGATGGGTTCGCAAAAAGTCTGGATTCCCATTAAAGCGTCATTCCGGCGAAGGTCGGAATCCAGTGATTTCAGTATGTGCTGGATGCCGGATCTAGCCCGGCATGACGAATTCGGGCTTTTTACGACGCCGTCAATTTTCAGCATACAATTTTATTAATCTTTGCGACTTTGCGTGAGGCTTCTTTGCATCGGCTCGCCCGGGCTAGGCAGTTGACTGTTTACTCTCAAAGTCTTCGATGGCTTTGGCCAGGGCGTCGGCGCCCAGGTTGGAGCAATGCATTTTTTCTTTAGGAAGGCCGTCAAGGGATTCGGCCACCGATTTTTTGCTAATTTTTTTGGCCTCATCCAGGGTTTTTCCCAGGGCCATCTCAGTCACCATGCTGGATACCGCAATCGCGGCCACACATCCAAAGGTCTTGAATTTGATGTCGGCAATTTTATTATCCTTTATATTAATGTAAAACGACATCATATCGCCGCAAACCGGATTGCCAACTTCACCCACCCCGTCTGCATTTTCGATTTCCCCGATATTTCTGGGATTGGAAAAATGATCCATCACCTTTTCAGTGTACATCCTTTACCTCCCACGCCGGATAAACCGGAAATTCGAAATTCTAATTTCGAAATACAAAACAAATCCGAATCCAAAATGACCAAAATCCTAAACCTGCCCTCATGTTTATTATAAATAATTCTTTTCAATGTTTGGAACATTTGAAAATTCGTATTTTGATATTGTTTCGAATTTCGTGCTTCGTGCTTCGTTTTTTTTGAAATTAAATATGTAAGCATACTGTTTTGCACAGCACAAACCAGCAGCCAAGATATCTTTTCACCTGCAAACATCTTCCTCATACTCCGGAATTTCTTTGCCCCAGATGGGCGAAAGGGAGCGTAGCCGATCCACAGCCGGCGGTAGCTTTTCGAGCACATAGTCGATTTCTTCTTCGGTGTTGCCGGCATCAATCGTAAACACGGTCGAACCCTGGGCTAAATCCGCCCGCAAGCCGATGGCTCCGAGCACCGGCGAAGTTTTCAGAGCCTTTGATGCGCAAGCCGAACCGGTATTGGTATAAATCCCATTCTGAACCAGCATAAAAATCAAGGCTTCACCCTCAATGGCCTCAAAACAAAAACTGGCGTGCCCGGGCAGCCGTTTTTGCGGATGACCGGTATAGGTAACTTTTTCAACATTCTTAAGAATACCATCCACCAGGCGGTCTCTTAATTTGCGGACGTGGTCTATTTTTTCAGGGCGCTCCTTTTTTGCCCGTGCAGCGGCCGTGCCAAATCCGATAATTCCGGGAACGTTTTCGGTACCGGCTCTGCGACCGTTTTCCTGGATGCCGCCGTGGATCAGTGGCATCAATCTGACCTTTTTATTAAAGTAAAGTGCGCCGATCCCTTTGGGGGCACCTAAAGACGGACCGGAAAGACTGAGCAAATCGACGTTGAGCGCATTGACATCCACGTGGGGTATTGCCGACCGACGCCACGGCATCGGTGTGAAAAACAACGTCTTTTTCTCTGCAGATCGCCGCCAGCTCAGAAATGGGCTCGATGGTTCCGATCTCGGTATTGGCATGCATAATCGAAACAATAACCGTCTCCGGCCGGATGGCCCTGGCGAGGCGCTCGGGGTCAACCAGACCGTTTTTATCGACAGGCAAAAAGGTGGCCTCAAAGTCCAGGCGTTCTAAAAAGCGGGCGGAGTTCAATACGGAATGATGCTCAATGGAAGTGACGATGATGTGATTGCCTTTTTTCTGTTTGGCGAAAGCCACACCCTTGATGGCCAGATTATTGGCTTCAGCTCCGGATGACGTAAATACAATTTCTGCGGGTTTGGCACCCATCAGGCTGGCGACATTTGTACGCGCTTCTTCTATTGCTTCTTTGACTTTCGAGCCCATGTCATAAACAGTGGAGGGGTTGCCAAACTGTTCGTTAAAAAAGGGAAGCATGGCTTCAAGTACTTCTTTTCTGACAGGCGTTGCCGACGCATGATCCAGATAGGCTCCCTTCATAACGGTCTCCTTATTAGTAAATTTCAAACCTTCATCAATAATTTAGCTTATAATAGACGCTTTAAATTTATCTAGCCCATGGAATAATGGAATACTGGATAAATGGAATATTGGTCAAATCGGAAAAAAGCCTAATTTATAATCTCCAATCCACCAACCCCATCATTCCAGCATTCCATTGTTCCTATATGCTTTACAGGTGAAACCTTTCAGGTCTCGTCTCTTTTTTTCTTTATATAGAACTTATAGTATTCGTCATCTTCTTCCATGCCGATGAACTCATGGCCGCACTTCTTGCACCAATCCGGGATATCCTCCAGGGCACCGTCATAATCGGTCAATACTTCAAGCACCTGTCCCTTTTTCATGCATTTCAGCTTATCACCCGGTTCCAGCAGATGCATGGGACACATGCGACACACCAAATCCAGGGATTCATCGGGTTCCTGATCCTTTATAAATTTCATTTATGCTCCTCAATCATTTCCTAAAATGGACGCCTAGGTTATGTTCTTCCTCCGAAGACTGGTGTATATTAATGCTACTTTGTGGCAATGTCAAGTGCAAGGAGCGAGGGAGGGCTGACGCATAATTCTCTCATATTATCATAGCTATTAGGATATGGCTCTCAAGGAACTACTTCTTGACTCGGGCTCACTAATCCGGGCCATGCTTCTTCCTTCCGTGTTTGCCATTTTAGCGGTAAATCTGCTGCTGAAACTGTATATGGGTTAAAAATACAGTTTTTTTAATTGAAATATGCGGTGTTCACCCCATTTCTATTCCATAGTTTTTTGGTATGAAATATTTGACTTAAGTCAAATATTTAGCTTGACTTTGCTGTTAGAAATCTGTGAAATTCTTAAATGTATCTTCATCAACTCAACCACCAGCCTTTAACCGGGTCCTATCGGAGACTAGACCCACGACCCACAAAATAAAAAAAAGGGAAACCCATGCCGGTCTTCAGTTATCTGGCATACCCCGTACAGGGTTCAAAAGCGCAGCTGCTCGATGATCTTGCCGCTCTGGATTTCTGCGAGGTTACACCGGCCGAAAATGAAGAGGTGCTGATCCTGGTAACCGACACGCCGGATGAAAAAACCGAGAAGGAGTTACAGAAGAAGCTTAAGGAAATAAAGTCATTGGAGTCCCTGGGTATGACGTTTGGTCATACAGATGAATAGAGGATACACAAAAGGAGCAAGCAAATGGACATTACCAGAAGACAATTCATAAAATCCGCAGCCGCACAGAGCGCCGTCACTACCGCTGCGGTACTGTTTCCGGGAATCAGTTTCGGGTGCCTGGAAAAATTTAGATTCGGGAGGAATTGAATGGAAAAAGACGCCCTGCCGTTTTTGCGGCACCGGATGCGGCCTTCTGGTCGGTGTTTCCGGTGATCGCGCCGTGGCTGTAAAAGGAGACCCCAACTGTTCGGTCAACAAGGGGACTGTGCTGCGTCAAAGGCTACCATTCCATCCAGATCCTTTATGGCAAGGACAGAGTCACCAAGGCGCTGGTTCGCAAAAACGGCAAGATGGTGGAAACGCCCCTTAAGGAAGCCCTCGACCTGGTGGCCAGCAAAATGCAGGAAACCATCAAGAGCCACGGGAAAGGACGCCGTGGCCATGTACGGGTCCGGACAATGGTCGATTACCGACGGGCTACGTCTCCTCCAAACTGTTTAAAGGCTGTATCGGCACCAACAATCTGGAAGCCAACGCGCGTCTGTGCATGGCCAGTGCGGTAACCGGATATGACCAGTTTCGGGATTGGACGAGCCCATGGGCAGCTATGACGACATCGATCACGCCGATGTTTTCATTACCTGGGGCAATAATATGGCCGAGATGCATCCGGTGCTCTTTTCCAGAATGCTCGCCAATCGCAAAGCGAAGAATCATGTCAAGATCATCGATTTTGCCACCCGCACCACCCGCAGCAGCCAGGCAGCAGACAAATCGATCATTTTCAAACCCCAGACCGATCTGGCCGTGGCCAACGCCATCTGTTACGAGATCATTCGCAATGACTGGGTCAACTGGGATTTTGTCAAAAAGCACGTCTCCTTTCATAAAGGCAAAACCAACATCGGCTATGGCACCCAGGACCATTTCAAGTTCAAGGATAAAGCCGAAACCGTCGACTTTGAAGCCTACAAAGCGTTTCTGGAAGATTACACACCGGAAAAGGTCGAAAAACTGTCCGGTGTGCCGGCCAAAGACATTAAATATCTGGCAGCGCTTTACGGAGACCCTGACAAGAAGGTCGTCTCTTACTGGTGCATGGGTATGAACCAGCATACCCGGGGGACCTGGATCAACAACCTGGTTTACAACTGTCATTTGCTGGTGGGCAAAGATCTCGCAACCGGGCAACGGCCCCTTTTCATTGACCGGGCCAACCCGAGCGCCTGCGGGACGGTGCGCGAAGTCGGCACCCTGACCCATAAACTTCCCCACGGCGTTGTGATGAAGGAAGGTGCCCGTAAAATGGCGGCCAAAATCTGGGACGTGCCGGTGGAAAACATCGATCCCAAACCCACCTATCATACGGTTGAGATGTTCCGGGCGCTGGATCGCGGCGATATCCGCTTCATGTGGATTCAGGTGACCAACCCCATGGTCACCATGCCCAACTTAAACCGCTATCGCAACGGTGCTGAAAAGGAAGGGCGCTTCCTGGTGGTATCCGAGATATATCCGACCCCCACCTACGATGTGGCCGATGTGGTCCTGCCGGCCGCCCTGTGGATCGAGCGCGAAGGATTTTTCGGCAACTCCGAGCGGCGCACCCAGCACAATGAGCAGATCATTCCCCATGCCGGGTGATTGCATGAGCAATACCTGGCAGATCATCGAAGTGGCCCGCCGAATGGGGTTTTGAGAAGCAGTTCCCCTGGTCCGAAGAAACCTATATCGAAGACATCTGGAATGAATACATCCAGTTCCACGACAACCCCAAACACCGCATGGCGCCTTATAAAGAGCTTAAAGCAAAATCCGGGCTACAATGGCCCTATGTCGACGGGCTGGAGACCAAATGGCGCTACAACGCCAAATATGACCCGGCTGCCGAAGGGCGATTCCTTTGATTTTTACGGCAAGCCCGGACCGCAGGGCCTGGATCTGGCTGAGGCCCTATGAGCCGGCGGCTGAATCACCCGATAGTGAATATCCCCTTCTGGCTCAATACCGGACGAGTCCTGGAACACTGGCATACCGGCTCCATGACCCGGCGCGTGCCGATCCTGCACCGGGCGGTCCCTGAGGCCTATGTGGAAATCAACCCCGACGATGCCACCCGTTTGGGGATTACCAACGGCAGCAAAGTCAAAGTTTCTTCCCGCCGGGGATCGGTGACAATGAAAGCCAGTATCAACGGCCGCGGGGCTCGCAAGGGAATGGTATTCGTTCCCTTTTTTGACGAAAGCTATTTAATCAATGAGGTCACTTTGGATGCGTTTTGCCCCATATCCAAACAGCCGGATTACAAAAAATGCGCGGTAAAACTGGAGAGAGTATAATGGAAAAACCAAAACATAAAGCTGATCAGAAGGTGGGAAAGGTTTTTCTGGTTTTTGCCGGAATCTGCATCTTGGCATTACCGTTAGTCGTGTTTTCGGCTTTCTCCTTTGAGCCGAAAGAGATGGAAACGGCGGTAATTGAAGCGCAGAGCATGGATTTTGATCATAACGGCAAAGCCATATTTGAAAACTACGACCGCATATCCCGGGACTATATAGAAAGCACATCAACCGAACGGACCCTCAGTGAATACTACTCCCGCAGGCAGTATCCTGGATCACCGCCCGAGATTCCGCATCCTTTAGAGGCACACGGAATAGACCTTGAGTGTCTGACCTGTCATGCCAACGGCGGCTGGACAGAACCCTTGAAAAGGATTACACCGCTAACTCCCCATCCGGAACAGATCAGTTGCATGCAGTGCCACGTCTGGCCGGTAACAGACAAACTATTCAGGGAAATCGACTGGAAGAGTGTCCCGCCACCCCGTTTGGGGACGTGCTGAGTTGCCCGGGGCTCCGGTTCCCCATTCCGCACGATCTTCAGATGAGAGGCAACTGCATCGCCTGTCATGTGGGACCCGGGAACCGTTACGGCCATTCGGGTGGAGCATCCCGTCACGGGGCAATTGCAGGCAGTGTCATGTACCGGATACCAATGTACCGCTTTTTGAAAGAAAATCCCAAACCTGGCTAAACAGGAAGCACGCTGGATTTTAATTCTTTGTGCTTTGGCTTGTAGGGTAAATTCGAAATCCGAAGCACGCCTGATTATGTAAAATTGGCCGAAACAAATCCTAAACCCGAATGTTCCAATGACAAAAACAATAAAACCTATAAACCTTACTAAATCATGACATTGTTTCGGTCATTTGGATTTTGGTAATTTGAAATTGTTTCGTATTTCGATATTCGACATTTGGATTTAATTGTTCCAAGTGGTTATAAGTCTCAATAATAATATTTTGCTACAGAAAGCACCACAATCATTCTTAAAGGACCTATATTTAGGGTTGATATGAAGACACCAATGTTAAAAAATCGTCTTTGGAATATTATACCGGCGTTGCTCTCCTTCTTTCCCAGGGGCACTTATATTCAGATCAGAGGCGGCGTCGTTCAAACCTACAAAAACGCGACGGTTCCATTTGATGATCAAAAGCAGGTCGATGCGGTCCTGCCGCTTGCGGTAAAATCCGTTCAGGTGACCGAAAAATACCAGGGAGGGCGTTTCCGGACCGAGACCCGCAAAGACAAGCTGCAACGCTTTAGCTGCAGTCAATGCCATAATAACAAACCGGTCACGATCCGACGGGCCGCTGAAGTCGCCCACGGTGATATCGTCCTGAATCATGGCAGCGAGGCACAGGCCCTTATCCTGCTATACCTGTCACAAAAAAGATGAGCGTGATTTTTTAGTAACCGAACAGGGCATGAAAGTCGATATGGACCACAGCTACCAGATGTGCGGCCAATGCCATTTCAGGCAGAAAAAAGATTGGGTGGGTGGCGCCCACGGCAAGCGCATCTCCTACTGGGCCGGCCAGCGGGTGGTTAAAAACTGCACCGCCTGTCACGATCCCCACTCGCCGCTCTTTAAAAAGCGCTGGCCGGCAACATACTCACCCCCTTTAAGCAAAAGCAAATAGGGAAATCGCATGGATCCCCGGAAAAATAATACTGATCAGAAGCAAATAGAAAACGATTGCCGGCAGGCAAAGCGTGCGGGCGACGGGAATTCCTCAAAGGAGCCGCCAGAGCCGCTGCGTTCGGTGGTGCTGCGATGCTCGCCGGATGCGGCGGCGGCATGCTGGGCTCCAAAGAGGAGCTTTCGTTGCGCTGGAAGGAATATTTCAAAAAAAATTACCGCCTCATGACCCAGGAGGAAAAGGATGCGACGGTCCAACGCCTGGAGCAACTGGCCAAAATAAAAATAACGTCAATATCCAGATGAGCTCCGCAGCCCCGATCGACGGTGTTTTATTCGGTTATGCCTTTAACGTGACCCGCTGTGAAGGTTTACATGGAATGCGTGGCCGCCTGTGTAAAGGAAAACAACCTCGACCGCAAATCCAATACGCAATATATCCGTATTTTCGAAATGGAACACGGTCAGATGAGTCCCGGAGGTCGGCAACGGCAAATTCTATCATAAAGTGCCGGTCGAGGATCATTTCTACATGGGGGTGCAGTGTTTCCACTGTCAAAACGCCCCCTGTGTCAAGGCCTGCCCCACAAAAGCCACCTGGCAGGAACCCGACGGAATCGTGGTGGTGGACTATGACTGGTGCATCGGCTGCCGGTATTGTATGGCAGCCTGCCCCTATTACGGGCGTCGATTCAACTGGAACGAACCCGTTGTACCGAAGGATGAAATGACCAAAAAGCAGCACTATCTTGGCAACCGGATGCGGGCCAAGGGACAGATGGAAAAATGTACCTTCTGTGTGCAAAGGAGCAGAGAAGGCCGACTGCCCGCCTGTGTTGAAGCCTGCCCCACCGGTTCAAGGGTGTTCGGAAATCTTCTGGACCCCGATAGTGAAATCAGATTTGTCCTGAAGCACAAGAAGGTTTTCAGGTGGAAGGAGGATCTGGGAACGGATCCGAAATTCTGGTATTTTATTGATTAAACCCGCAGAGGCCCTATGGAAACGACCCAAGAAAAAGTGATGATGAAAAACGCTCCTAAAAAAGGAATTATATCGTTTGTTACCGATGTCATCGCCTGGAATCTATCCGGCGGCATCGGTTATCAAATATTTCTTTGTTGTTTGGCCGCTCTGGTGATGCTGGGTGTTTATGCCTATTCCGTTCAGACGAAATTAGGCCTTTCCGCCACCAACATGAACGATATCGTCAGCTGGGGATTCTATATCGCCAATTTCACGTTTCTGGTGGGCGTTGCCGCCGCCGCCGTGATGATCATTTTACCGGCTTATATCTTCAAAGACAAGGATCTGCACAGGGTGGTGATCATCGGTGAAGGCGTGGCCAATGGGGCGCTGGTGATGTGTCTGCTGTTTATCACGGTGGATATCGGCGGTCCCCTGAAGCTATGGCATCTGATACCGGGTATCGGCCTTTTTAATTGGCCCTCATCGATGCTCACGTGGGATATCGTCGTGCTGAACGGTTATCTGGCCCTGAACATGCTGGTACCGGCCTATATCCTTTATTGTCAATATAACAATCGTGAACCCAATGAAAAAATATACCGCCCATTTGTTTTTCTCTCGATATTCTGGGCATTCGGTATTCACCTGGTGACGGCCTTTCTGTATCAAGGGCTGCCTGCCAGGCCTTTCTGGAACAATCCCTTGATGGGTCCCCGGTTTTTAGCGTCTGCTTTTGCAGCCGGTCCGGCGTTGATAACAGTGGTACTGCTAATTATCCGTGGTGCCACTACATATAAAATTGAGGACCAGATCATTAACAAACTGAGGCTAATCATTGTTGTTTCCGCAATCATTAATCTCATCATGCTTTTTTCCGAGATTTTCAAGGAGTTCTATCTGCCCACCCATCACAGTCTGCCGGCAATCTATCTCTATTTCGGTCTCAAAGGTCACAATGCCCTGGTCCCATGGATCTGGACCGGGATCGGCATGAACCTTTTAGGCACGCTGACCCTCATCTGGAACCCGGGCAAGAATAACTCCAAGGTGCTCGTTCCAGCGTGTGTTCTCCTTTTTTTGGGAATCTGGATCGAAAAAGGTATGGGTTTAATTGTGCCGGGCCTGGTCCCGTCACCTCTGGGGGAAGTGATTGATTATGCCCCCAGCTGGGTGGAGATCAGTATTGCGCTGGGCATCCTGGCCATCGGCATCGGTGTGGTCACCGCTCTGATCAAACCGGCCCTGATCATTGAGCAGCGGTTTGAAGCACAGCAGTGAATCGAAGATCGCATTACCTGTTACTCATTTTACTGGTCTTCAGATCGCGAGGACTCGACAACCGCAAGCGATTTCTTCATTGAGAGGGTCCTGACATAAGTAATCACATCTACAATATCATTATCACTTAAGCCCACACCCTTACTTCCAAAAGCCGCCATAGGCGTTCCTTCCCTGCCGTCACGCACCGTTATTGCGAGAAACTCAGGGTCAGTTTTCTTCTGCACTACTGGATTGCTCAGGTTGAGGCCGACGCCTCCCTGTCCCTTATCTCCATGGCAGCTCATGCAGCGAATTCTATACAGTTCTTCACCATTCTTTGCATCGCCTTTAAAGCTGGTAAATCCAAAGGGTTCAGGCTTTTTCTCCGGTCTTTCTCTGGTTAGGTATTCAATAATTTTTTCAATCTGTTCCTCGGAAATCCCTGCAGCAGCAGCCTTCCATGCCGTCATCTGTGTATCCGCCCGTCCTTCCGAGATGTTCGTTTTCAAGTACTGATTATCGGCAGCTTTTAAAAATGATGGATTCATAATTGCGGGTACCGTTCTTTTAAATACCTCATCATAAACGCTGTCCTTACCTGTAGTATGACAGGCAATGCAATACATTTTATACAGCCGGCCTCCGTTGTCTTTTGTCTCCTCTACAGTTCTGAACCCTTCTATGCGCCTATACTTTTTGGGCACCTCTTCAAAGCGCAGTGATAACACATACGTTGTCAAAAAATCTGATTCCTCATCGGTAAGATTAGATAGCATCTCACTATTAAGGACAATATTTCGAGGGTCGTCGAAATGCTCCTTCATCCAGATGTAGATGATCTTTTGGCCTTCCACATATCTCATGGGAAAATAAGCAACGGGCTGGGAACCAACTCCATCAAGCGCATTGCCGAGAACTCCCCCGACCCCATCAAGTTTATGGCAACCTTTACATCCCCTTTCCCTGAATAAGGCCTCACCTCTGACAACCTTGTCTGCTCCTTGATTCTTTAGCATCTTAAAATCATGACAGGCGGCACAAGAGCTTTGAATATATTCAAATGGGATAATTGGACGATCCCAATGACTATCCCGTCCGACTCCATGTGCTTCTTTTTCATTGATGGCGCGACCCTGGCCATTATGACAGATGGTACACCCAAATCTATCCGGCGGGTGATGTTTTAAGTAGCTGGCACTGTGCAGTTTAAAAGGTATTTTAGCATCCACCATTAACGGGTTTTCAGTTCCCAGATGGCAATTCGTGCAGCGATCAACTCTATTAAGAGTTCCCAGGTATATCTGCTGTATATTTATTTCTAATGACTTAGCTTTATCTTTCAAGGCCTTATCAGGCGCATTCTTAATAAGCAGCTCTTTGTACTCCTTCTGGTAAGCTCTCCACTCAGGCGACATCTCTTTATAACCGGCGAAAACCATATAACTGAGGAAAACGATCCCGGATAGTAACGATAACCACAAATAGAATCTCTTATACATTTTGCTCCTCTTTCTTATTTTTAGTTCTTTAACAGGTAAGTTCTTCGCTCCTTACTCCGTTATATGGTTCTCGGCTTATCTGCTTATCAAAAATAGAGACATCTAACGAATATCGCTTGCACTCCAGCACCAGGACACGTTCGAGAAGTCTTGCCAGCCTGATGAATAAGCTGTCACCTCCAAGCCCGTAAATCTGGTGACAGAAGAAAAACCCCCATTTCGCAAGGTGTTCCCTTAAAAATTTCAACTTAGCGTCCTTAACTATTTTTGCATTTTCTTTCTGTCCGTTTTGCGATGCATATTGCGCTTTCCATTCAAGAATCGCCATGAATTCCAGTTCTATAGAAATATGATCTAAAGCCTCTTTATTTCGCATTCCCTCATTTACATTGAGACCAAAAGCGCTGTAAAAGCCGGCAATGTCGGCGAGTTCAAAGGGTTTTCTAGACAATTTTTCGGTTATATATTCTGTTTGGTAAGGGGATATCTTTCTGCCAACATCAAATATATTAAGATATTCGGATTTAATTTCGTCAAGCCTGTGCCGGTTTTTACTAAAATACTCTCTGAAGCTGTTATAAGTTGACAGGGTCTCCCCCGCAAAAAGATTCTCGCTCTTTGTAAACTGTCTTTCAATCATCGCCCAATTCTTTTCTTCAGGATACGAGAACCCAAGGGAAAGTATTTTATAAAGACTTATGAGTCCGACCATTATTTTTTTACCTCCACCTCTGCCCAGGCAGGGCTTACCGCTTTTCTTCCACCAGCTTCCCTGCGGCTTCCCTCCCAAATGGCAAATGCGACGGGCATCTTTTCCCCGGCCTTAAACTGAACACTTTCAGAATCATTAACAGTTAAAGGCCTTCTAAATATAACCGCCCACTCACCGTTGTCCCAGTTAGCATTGCCTGATGTATTCTCAACATTCTTTGAAGCAAGCGTACCCGATCCTACTGAAGATAATTCCGCAATTATCTCTTTTGTTGGAAATGACAATGGATTTTTTGCCGCCCGGCCGGGAATAAATATATCCTTCTCGGCCTGTGTCTTTTCAGTGCCTTTCCCTTTTATACTGTAATCAAAGTTATAGATGTCTGATGTCATATTCGGATAGGCGGTCTTGGTTGTCTGAAATCCATCTTTTTTATCTTTGCTCCTCCATGCCCTCCAATATAATATATGCACCGGCTTACCTTTTTCGCCCATAAAAAACTCTGGAAAGACTTCCTTGCTAACTGGAAACTGAATGGCAGCGCCGTCTGAAAAGTTCATTATCTTTATGGTGTCGTTTTTTGTGGCATCCTTCCAGACAAGCCTGAAAGCGATGTACCGGCCGTCATTTATCGACTGAACTAAAGCTTCCTTAACTCCTACTTCTGCTGGTTTTGGAACTTCAAGAAACTGTCTTTGCAATGGTTGCCGATAAGGTTTAATCTTCAGCCATATATCGTCGTTGAGCTTAATTTTGCTGACGTCTAAATCTACGCGATATGAAGTAAACTCCACGAATCTCTGCCTTTCCGCCTGAGCAGCAGATACAGCCAATAGCAAAATAAAGAAAAAACATATGGTTTTCTTAATCATATCCACCTCGCAATATGTAAGCGTTCACAGGTTCAAGGTTCACCGTTCAAGGTTACATTTCCGTAATGTGCTAAAATCGTTTTATTTTCTCCGGGTAACACTGGGAGGTTACCCTCCCAGCGCCCCAGGCTTCATCTGGCGCCAATGCGTTTTCCCTTCAGAACTCACAAATCAACGGTCCTGAACCCTGAACCCCTGAACGGTTATCGCAATATAGTTAGGGTGTATTATGCCTGTATGCTTTAAGCTTTTTGTCGAAGAACTCCCGCACATAAATCGGCTCTGTTACCGGCACCTTGATTACCTCTTTACCTTTTTCGTCATAGCCGTAAGCATAATCATTATCTACTTTAAATGAATGCAGAAGTTGCTCCATGCTGACAAAGAGCACCAGCAGTCCTTTGAGCGTCTGATCATCCCTGATGTTCTTGTAAGTCTCGACGGCCGCCCCGGTTCCGGGCCCAAACATTTGCTCAAGATAAAGCAGCGGTACATGAATCGGGGGAATATAGTAAATGTTCGGCTCCAGGCCGAATTGCGGATAGAGCGGAAGAGCAAGCTTTCTTACATGTATCAGGTAGTCGATCGGATTATCTTTTTTCGCTTTATCAGGGGTGCTGACAAAGCCATGTAGCCTGATCTTGCCGATGCAGTTCGTTACGCATTGCGGCTGCTGGCCCTGCTCTATTTTCGGGTAACAGCCGATGCATTTCTCGCTTATCCGGGTTTCGACATTAAACATTGATTTCTTATAAGGACAAGATCGAACGCACTCCCTGTATCCGCGACAGCGGGCCTGGTCTATAAGAACAATACCGTCTTCAGGCCGCTTATATATAGCCTTTCGCGGACAGGCAGCCAGGCAGGCAGGATAGGTACAATGCGCACATACCCTTGGCAGGTAAAACATCCATATCCGGTGAGGAAGGGTTGCAATCCATTCTCCCCGGTTGACCATCCCGGATACCTCATCTTCACCAATATTGGGGTAAGCCCACTCTTCATCCTCGGCGATATGCTGAAGTATCTTTTCATCCTTTTCGGCGGCCTCAAACAAAGTTTTGCCTACATATTTATCGCCCTGCCACTCCTGCATCTTCAACTTTGAAAGGATACCGAGATCCCATCCAACCGGGTAACCGCCATACGGTTTTGTCTCAACATTATTCCAGAACATATATTCCTGCCCTTTGCCGGAGGTCCATGTGGTCTTGCAGGCCAGTGAGCAGGTCTGGCAGGCGATACATTTATTTAGATCGAAGATCATGGCCCACTGTTTTTTGGGTCGGCTTTGAGCATAAACATAGGCTACGCGTCTGTTGAGATGCCAGTTTGATACTTTTCGTAACTGCATTCTGCACCTTCTCCTTTATTTTTTGATTCGAATGTATTTGCCTTCCATAAAGGCTTTCATTTTTTCGTCCTCATAGGTCGGTCTGATGTGCTTGGTGACAGGCATCCACAGACCCTTGCCGCCTATTCCGCCGTCTTCCGCCTTAGTAATTTTAACAAACCCTTCGCGGGGCGCACCGTTGGTGCAGTGGATGTCGGGCGCAAAACCCTTACCGATCGTCTGGCCGAACATATTTTTGCGCACCAGTGAATCTGTCATGAGCGTCGGTCGTAACCATGCCCGGGTAGTGCTTTGATGACTCCCGTATCGGAACATCGCCTGGTAATTGGTCTCCGGATTCTTCGCAAGGCCGTCTTTCCTC
>PVMK01119243.1_pt1 | contig 19125 bp, 15 predicted proteins | sample 1853481 | NCBI WGS metagenome assembly PVMK01 (sample SAMN08533507, study PRJNA380276) | Marine sediment metagenome, whole genome shotgun sequencing project. | reverse complement strand
ACCTGGGAAATGCGCGCTTCAGTTTCTTCGAATCTCAGCGGCCGGTTATCCAGAGCGGAAGGCAGACGGAAGCCATATTCGACCAGGGTGCCCTTGCGCGATTGATCCCCGCGATACATGCCCCGCAACTGCGGTACGCCGATATGGCTTTCGTCGATGAATAGCAGAAAATCATCCGGGAAATAATCCAGCAGGGTCGGCGGGGGGTCCCCGGGCTTTCGACCGGTCAGATGGCGGGAATAATTTTCGATGCCGTTGCAATAGCCGAGTTCCTGGATCATTTCCAGATCAAAGTGGGTGCGTTCCTCGATACGCTGAACTTCAATTAGTTTGTTTTCATTGCGGAAGTATTCTATCCGCTCTTTCAATTCCTCGATAATTGACTCGATAGCCTTTTTAAGCGTCGTCTTGCGGGTTACATAATGACTGGCAGGAAAAATAGCAACATGCTTCAGACGTTTGATCACGGTTCCCCGGAGGGCATCTATCTCTGAAACGGCCTCGACCTGATCCCCGAAAAAATCAATGCGGATGGCTCGGTCTTCTTCGTATGCCGGAAAAACTTCCACCCGATCCCCCCGGACTCTGAAAACACCCCGGTGAAAGTCCATGTCGTTACGTTCATACTGCATCTCGACCAGTTTGAAAAGAAACTCATCCCGACCGAATTCCATGTCGTTAACAATGTCAACCCGCATATCCAGGTAATCCTCCGGGGCGCCCAGTCCGAAAATACAGGAAACACTGGCCACAACCACAATATCTCTGCGGGACAGCACGGAGCGTGTAGCGGAATGCCGCAATTTATCGATCATTTCGTTGATCGACGAATCCTTTTGGATATAAGTGTCGCTGGAGGGGATGTACGCTTCCGGCTGATAGTAGTCATAGTAGCTCACGAAATATTCGACGGCATTTTCGGGAAACAGCTGTTTGAATTCATTATAGAGCTGGGCCGCGAGGGTCTTATTCGGGGCGATGACCAGCGTCGGTTTCTGAATCCTGGCGATGACATGGGCCATGGTAAAGGTCTTACCGGACCCGGTCACTCCTAAAAGGACATTGTGGCGTTTTCCGGCAAGCAGGTTGCGGCTTAATTTTTCGATCGCCTGAGGCTGATCACCGGCGGGTTCAAATCTGGTAATCAATTTAAAATCGGAGTGGATGTCGCTTTGCTCTGTCATTCTTATCATCGATTTTTTGAGCTTGGTATCTAACATCGGCCACGGCTTATTCGTAGGTTGGGTTGAGCATTCAGCTATCTTTTGTTGGGTTTCTCCGCCGGCGGACCAACCTTTCTAGCCATTTTTGTGCTATCAGCGAAACCCAACAAAATGGCCGAAGATAGAACCATTCCCTTTTTCGTTCTAGTGACGGCTGAATATTTTAATATGTACCCGTTACCGCGCCTATAATGCGAACCAAAATCTCGCGCAATATTTGGAGATTTATCCGTTCCGCTTCCATGACCCAGCACACCTTGTCAAAGAAAGGGGGTCGATTATGAAAAAATTTAGCTGTCTTATCATCTAATATGTTTCCTGATATAATCTATCCAGTAAGGCATGAACAGATCCGCAAACCGGTAACTGCCTTCCAGCGTTTTATATAGAATCCCTTTTTTTAATAGCGAATCAAGAGACGCCTTGATTGATGATGACGGACCGATACCGTGTTTTAGTTGAAAATCCTTTGAAAACGGCTTTGCAGACTGGTCCTTGCCCAGGGCGATCAGAAGGACCTTCTGCGCTTGAGACGCCGATCTCCAGAGCATTTCATAGTGCGGAGAGTCCTGTTTGGCGATGATCAGGGGAAGTGTTTCAATCAGAGACGGTTTGATCCGACGGGATCCGGAAGCGGAATCCCACATCACATTGCACATACGTTGGATGTTATAGGGCACATCATCGCCGATTTCAAAGACTCGTGCAAAATCCTCCTTGGTTGCTTCATATCCGCCCTTCCGGAGCCAGTTTTGAATAAAAATCGTGTATCCCGGCCTTTTAATCGGTCCGAGTTCCATAATACGGCCCAACTTGTAAAACGCTCGCTTGGGGTCACGAATCATGGAAAGCATGACCGACTGTTCGGACCCGGAAAAGATATAGCCGATATGATTTTGCTTTTGTATTTCCGAGCGAAGGGCTTTTTCAATTGTTCGGCCGTTGTATTTTTCAAGGTCGGAAAACTCATCGATGATCACCACCAGCTTTCTTTTCATTTTCGTCGCCAAGGCCTCGGCGTGCCGCATTCCCTCCAAGAGTGCTGAAATCGCCTCTTTTTCGTCGACAGCAAGCTCCAAGCCAGCGATAATTGTTCCTCCCTGATCGACGGATACTTTTGGGCGAAGCTTCTGAAACCCGGAAAAAATTTTAAGAAGTTTATCCTTGTTCGTCTCCAGAGCCATTGATGTGAGGCTTGTCATCGCGCCAGCGAAACTCCGGATATCCGGAAAGGCATTCAGATCGATATATGCACAAGCAAAGCCACTTCGTTCAAGTGAATCGATGAGATTTAAAAGCAGGCAGGTTTTGCCGAACCGGCGTGGTGAGACCAAAAACACGCGATTTAGGTTTTCCATCTCGCGTTTTAGCTCATTTGTTTCGCTTTTGCGGTCGGCAAAGTAAGCCCCCCGCACCACACCGCCATACTTAAATGGATTTTGCATGAACACACCTAATGATACGCTTTTAGCGGTTCGTTAATAACGATTCGTTAATAACGTATTGTATTTAAGTGTGAATGTCAACTCAAAATTCAGATTGAGGTCAGGAGCCCTGAAATTAGAAAACCTGGTTCTCTGGACCCGGGGTATCTACTCAACAAGGACCACGCACATGGCTCCCGATCCCCTCCCCTTTTCCGATGATCCCCAGTCCCTCGGTAGTGGTGGCTTTAATATTGACACAGTCGGGATCAACGTTAACGGCGGCCGCCAGATTTTCCTGCATGTTTTTTCGATAGGGTCCTATTTTAGGGGCTTCAGCAAAAATAATGGTGTCTATATTTAAGATGGTGAGACCTTTTTTGCGAATCATGGCGCTTGTCTGAGTAAGAAGCGTTAAACTGGAGATATCTTTGTATTTTGGATCGGTATCCGGAAAATGCAAACCGATATCGCCCAGACCGGCCGCACCCAGTAAAGCGTCGCACACTGCGTGCACCAGTACATCTGCATCCGAATGTCCCAACAATCCCTTGTCATAGGGAATCTCAGTGCCGCCCAGCACCAGTTTCCGCCCCGCCACCAGCCGGTGGACATCATAACCTATTCCGGTTCGCATTAAATTTTCCTTACAAATTTACACCTAAACTGAGCGGTTCCAGGTTCAGGGTTCTAGGTTCAATGGTTACAACCGATGGATACTGCTCACAATATTAATCAAAATCTGGAATATCCGTCCTACACAATTGAGTGAGACGGATTTATAACCAGTTTTTAGTACCATAATTGCAAATTTTCGTAAATACAGAGCTCGGAAATATTAACAACTTTTCAATGAATTGCGAAGTCTGAATTAATAAATCCTTGGCAAAACCAAAGCAAATGGTTATGCTTTACGCTGAAATTGCAAAATAATTGGACAGTTGATGTTTCAGCAATCGTAACATACCGAATTGATGACTATAGTTTACCTAATCAACCAGTCAACTATTCAACGAGGTTTGTAGATGAGACTCATGGCTTGCATCAAAGATCCGGAAAATAATAAAAAGAGCCGCTTTAAGTGATACCGAAGCCAAGGGGCTGCTTGAAAAATTCGACATTGCCCTGGTGCCCGAATTATTTGTCCGCCAGGCAACGGAGGTGGTTGCCGCCGCCCGTAAAATCGGATTTCCGGTGGTGGTGAAAGGTCTGGGGGCAAACCTGCTGCACAAAACCGACCGGGGCCTGGTGCACCTCAATCTATTGGATGCCAAGGCCGTGGAAAACGCAGTCCATGAGATCGCCGCCGAAGCAACCGAGGAGCTGGACGGGTACTTGATTCAACCCCACATCAGGGGACGGCGTGAATTTGTGGCGGGTTTGTTTCAAGATGATCAATTTGGCCCGGTGATCATGTTCGGCGTCGGGGGCGTGTTCACCGAAGCTTTCTCGGATGTTTCTTTCCGCCTGGCACCGCTTAGCGAAACCGATGCAGGCGAGATGCTTGAAGAGATCCGGGGCAAAGCACTGCTGGGTGATTTCAGAGGTGAAAAGGCTGCTGACCGCGATGGGTTGATTCAAACATTGTTGGGCTTGTCCCGTCTGGGCGTCGAGCATCCGGAAATTTCCGAAGTTGATTTAAATCCCCTGCTGATTACCCCCCCGGGGCCGGGTGCAGGTGGTGGATGCGCTGGTGATGGTCGGTGGCCGGCCCGCCAAGGCCGAACTGCCGCCGCCGGTTTCACCAGATGCCATCGGATCGCTTTTTTATCCCAAAAGTATCGCCATGGTGGGCGCTTCAGCCCAACTGGGCAAATGGGGCCATGCATTGATGATCAACACCATCAGCGGCGGCTTCAAAGGCAGGCTTTACCCGGTTAACCCGAAAGGTGGCACCGTCGCCGGCAGAAAGGTTTATCGATCCGTGGCGGAAATACCAGGAGAGATCGATCTGGCCGTTGTGACCATTCCGGCCCGCAAAGTGTTGGATCTCATCCCCCAATTCCGGGAAAAAGGGATTCGAAACATGCTGTTGATTACTTCCGGTTTCAGTGAAACCGGAAAACACGGCAGGCAACTGGAGAAGGAACTGGTCAATGCCGCCCAACAGTCAGAAATTTTGGTTCTGGGTCCCAATACCATGGGCATATGCAATCCGCATAATAATTTATACTGCACGGGTTCTCCGGTGATGCCCAAACCCGGTTCCACGGCCATGGTCGCACAATCCGGCAACATGGGTATCCAACTGCTGGCCTTTGCCGAGCAGCAAGGCATCGGGATCCGTGCGTTTTGCGGTTCCGGCAACGAAGCCATGATGACCATCGAAGATTATCTGGATGGCTTTGAAGTGGATTCCCTGACCCGAACGGTGATTTTGTACATCGAAAGCGTTAAAAACGGTCGACGTTTTTTTGAAGGCGCCCGTCGCGTCGGGAAAAAGAAACCGATCGTTCTCCTAAAAGGCGGACGAAGCAAAGCCGGCAACCGGGCAGCGGCAAGTCATACCGGCGCCATGACATCCGATATTAAAATATTCGATGCGGTTTGCCGACAGGCCGGTATTGTCAGGGCTGAAAAACCAATGGATCTTCTCGATTTAGCAGCTGCATTTTCGTCATTACCGTTGCCCGCAGGAAATCGCGCCGCCATTGTGACCCTGGGCGGTGGTTGGGGGGTCGTCACGGCTGATTTGTGTGCGGAATTCGGACTGGATGTGCCTGAGCTTTCAGCACAGCTGATAGCGAAGATGGACGAAATGCTGCCGACTTACTGGAGCCGTTCCAACCCGATTGATCTGGTGGGCGATCGAGACCCTTCCATACCGATGACCGTATTGGAGGAACTCTCTAAGTGGGACGGTTGCGATGCCGTTATCAATCTCGGCATCCTGGGGCGCCGGATCATGGTAAAACGCTTCGGGGCGTCGGTGCTGCAGGCAGATACGGCGTATTCTCCTGAAGTTATCGAAAACTTAAATAAACAGTTCGTCGAGTTTGAAAAAAATTATATCGAGCACATCGTAAAATTAATGGATCAATATAAAAAACCGATATTTGGGGTTAGCCTACTGCCCGATGAGAACAATCAAACCCTGTACAGGGTCGCCGGCAGTTCGTTTAAAGGGGTGTTCTATCCCACCCCGGAACGAGCGGTGAAAGCATTTGCCAAAATGGTTGAATATCACCGGTTTTTAAAAAAGAATGAGCAATGAGCCATCTTTTATTAAAACCCAACCCGGATAAAGCCGGAATTGAAAATTTTAATCTACAAATATTTCGTGTGTTTCGTGTATTTCGTGGTAAAAAAATAAAACTGTAAACTGGTAAATGAAGGATGCCAGCAATGCCAAAAAAAAATTTTAAATTCAAATATGATTTCGAAATCGGATACTTTGTCAAGAGTCCCTGCAAAAAATGCATCCTGAAGAAAACCTTCCCCAAGTGTGCCGACCATTGCGATCTTCTGGATAAAATTCATACGGTTTTATCCGAAGCCGTTTCCTGCACCCGGCGAAACTGATGAATATTCTCAGAATGATACTGGGCAACGTTTACAAGCGGTATCTGCTAATTTTAGGTTTCCAATGTTTTGGTCCACTGGCCAACTTCCAACGCTCGTATCCTGCATAGCCCCCCTCCCCCTTGGTTTTTTTCGTTCTCCTTTTTGGGAAAGCGATTTATATCGGATTACCAGAAGAAACCCACAATAATTTGAAATTGTGTAAGCCGAAATCTAATGTTTGGCGGAGCAATAAAATTTGGGGATTGCCAGATGAAATATGCATTATTGCAGAATTGCAGTTTTGTGTCTGATCTGCGATATAATTGACCCATATTACCAAAAAGAATACTTTTCCGGTACAACCTGCTAACTTTAACCCACTAGCTTTGAAATCACAGCCCCCCAGGTCAATCCGGAACCCTAGTCCCGAGAAATAAAACAGTGTTGCCAGCGCCGATGATATCCATTTCGATGGCTTCATCCAGCGCGATGGGGATACTGGCCGCGGTGGTATTGCCGTATCGCTGGATGTTGTTGAACACTTTCTCTTGCGGTAATTTCATTGAATGGGCAAAAAACTGATTGATGCGCAGATTGGCCTGATGAGGAATAAACAGATCAATGTCATCCAACCCAAGTTCGGCTTTTTCCAGGGCTTCATTCACAACCTCGGGAAGCTTCTGGACGGCTAATTTGAATATGGTTTTGCCGTCCATTGTCGGAAAATGCCGTCCTTCTTCGATAAGCTCCTTACTGATGCGGGGTTTGAGCCGGGAACCCTCCGCTTCAACCATCAGACTTTCGGCAAACCCCCCATCGGCGTGAAGCGCTGAAGCCAGGACTCCCACGGGTTCATCGGTCTCAACGCCTTGCAGGCATACAGCCCCGGCACCATCACCGAAAATTACCGCCACATCCCGGCCGTTTGTGGAAATATCCAGGCCGCAGCTGTGAACTTCGGCGCCCACCAGCAGAACCCGGTTTGCCAGACCACTGCGAATGTATGCATCGGCGGTGGTCATGCCATACAGAAAGCCGGTACATTGCTGCCGGATATCCAGTGCCGGTATTGAGTCCAGGCCCAGTTTATGCTGCAGCAAAGATCCTGAGCCCGGGAAAAAAAGGTCTGGGCTCAGGGTTGCAAAAATAATCATATCTATGTCTTCAGGTTGCCACCCGGCTCGTTGGATGGCAATTTTGGAAGCTTCCAGTCCAAGATCGGATGATCCCACCCCGCCTTCTTCGGGTGTCCAGTAGCGCTGTTCAACTCCGGTTCGCTGCCGGATCCATTCATCTGAAGTCTCCATCCACTGCGATAAATCATCGTTGGTCACCAATCGTGGCGGAACATAACGTCCGGTCCCTCGTATGACAGTTCGTTTCATCATAATCGCTCCATACGTAGAGGTTCACAGGTTCAGGTAGAATAGGTTCAAAGGTTCAGCGTTCTGGGTTCAGCCCAGCCGCCGGCCAAAAAAAACGGCCGGTCAAATCGAAAAAGAAAACTTACTTCTGACAGGATCAACAGGATGGACGGGATAAATATACTAAATCAAAAAAATCCTGATAATCCTGTAAATCCTGTCTAAATAAATGAAGTTTCATACAAGAGGTTCAAGACCGTTGATCCATGGTTTTGCAGGAAAATACAAATTAATGGCATAGACGGTTTCATGCTCGGCAAGTCTGTTTATTGCGATTATTCCGAACGGTCCAATTTTCAGGGCGCACAGGATCTTAAAGCGGCGAAACTCATCCATAGCTAACACGGGGTCTCTGATTGTCAAGTGTTTTCTATCGCCATAATCGTTTAATCGCGGCTGGAAAGCCGCTCCCACAGAGATAACATCAATCCTTATTCAATAGAATGTGAAAGCAATTTCATAGCCACATCACATCGCGCTCTCCGAGGCGTAGGATCGTGCTCCTACGAGCCAAAGGCCAAGGCGGGTTTGAACTCTGAACCTGGAACCCCTCCATTTATGTTTTATTCAATCGGTAAATAAACGCCAGCACCTCGGCCACCGCTCGGTATAGTTCCGGCGGTATCTCAGTTTCCAGGTCGAGGGCTTCCAGAATTTGGACCAGATTTTTATCTTCATACAGCGGCAGATTATGCGCTTTGGCGATCTCTAAGATTTTTTCGGCAATTTCTCCCCTGCCCTTGGCAATAACCTTGGGGGCATGGTCCTTATCCTTATCATATTTCAAGGCAACTGCCTTTGGTGTTTTATCCATAATTAAATCCGCAAGTCCACTCGCCTGTCGCCGGCGATTTGGAGGTCTTCGCGATCGAAATCCGTGACTTTCTTTTCGGAAACAATGACTTTCAGCAGTATCTGATCAAAAAAAACATGAAGCAATTCCTGCAATTCAGGGAAATTTTCCTGGAGTTTGATTTTGGCTGGATCCTCTTTCACAAAAAAGGTTATGGTCAAATCTTTTTCTAAAAGAAAAAAATCCGTGCGAAGATCTCCCAGGCGATCCAGAGACAGCAGCACGGATATCCGAAAACCTTTTTGGGATCCTGATTTTCGTTTTTTTTGATAATAGACTTTTAGTCTGGCGGTCTGCTCTCCTTCTTTTAGCGGCAGCACATAGGTAAAAACCTGAAACGGTTCCGCAGAATCCGCCTGACCAACCGCCCTGCCCTGCTGATGGGTGATATCGGCGAGCAGTCTGTTGACCGAGCTGTTCAAGATCGCCAGCGCCTTGGGGTTGAAGAATTTTTGCAGGGCTCCTTTCTCTTCGCTGAGTCGTTGCAGGGTTAGAAGGTTGGCCTTAAGATCGCGTGCCACAATATGTTTCACTTCAGGCAGGTCGGCCAATGATTTTTGCGGCTCGGATTCTAAGTTTCCCAGGGATTTTAAAATTACGTTTTCAAGGAATTTTTCAAAAAAAACCCCTGAGTTTTCCAGGTATGACTTGAGCAGTGGTATCAGTTTGGCAATGACTTCCTTTAAATCAACAGGTTCAAAATGATCATTTAACCTGCTTAAAATATTTGAAATAGACTTAGGTATGGAGCTACCGTCCTGGGGTCCCATAGCCTGGTTGATAATTTGTTTCAAATCGGCTTGAGCCTTTTTTAAACTCTCACCGGTCGGATCTTCGAAACGCGCTGGAAGCGCATCTGTTGAGAGCGTATTTTTCTGTTCAAGGCTGATGACACTCATTTTGAGCTGCCGGCCGGACTCCAGCACCCTTACCCGTAATTCCTCACCCAGGGTGACCGGAATTTTGATGTCCGCAGTAGCCCGAAATTTACCAAAATCAATCAGAGCACGGTCGCCTCGAAGCTCGATGATTTTCAGCTTTAAGGTACTGCCGGGTTTGAACGCGGTCATGTTCCCCAGCGATTTGGACAGCTCAGGTTTAACTGAAACCGTTATTTGGGAGGGAATATCCATTAATTTTAGTCATTTTAGGCAATTTAGGTCACTTCAGGCATTCATTTATTTCGCTATATCAGTCTGTTATCAAAGGGGCTGAAGCAAAGATAAATATGACAAAGTAGAACTAGACTATGCTGCAAAATCTGTCGGCTGTCAACAAAATCAGATGATTGATATTTTTTTGATTATTCCTCAGTTGGACAACGAATCCCTAAAGAATTAGAAATGTTAATCGTTTTAAAATTTATTTTGTCTGACTTTAATTTCGCTATTAATCACTTTCACGAAATCACCAAACTTGACATTAAAAAGCGTGTCGGATATACCTTACCATACCTCGTTGAATAGTTTACTGGTTGAATGGTTGATTAGGTAAATTATAGTCATAATTACAGAATGTTACGATTGTTGAAACAATAAGTGTCCAATTATCTTGCAAATATGGGATAAATCTATATTTACAACCACTTAACAAATCAACGATAACCGTAAAAGCGCTTATTACAATCTCTTTGTCGTTATTATCCTATTTTTTATCATTTTTCCGCCGCTCATCCTTCTTCCCATATTCTGGTTTATAGGAGCCTTGACCTATGGCAAAAGAAACCGTTTCAATGCCGCCGGATAATCCGGGTGCGATCCAAAAAGTTGAATTGCTGAAACGATAAACCAATTCCTTCAGTGTCGACAGCATCTTAAATGGAGTTTAACATGAATTTCGTTATCCCAGGAAAGGTAGACCGGAGTATACTGGATACTGTTGAGTCCTCTTTGACTGCGGCTACTCTGGATGACCTTTTAGAAACTTCTTTATCCCATCTGCTTAACGTTGATCATGTGAAAGCGGCTGAAATACAGCTTTTTAATAAGCAAAAAAAATTGATTCCTGTCGCTACGGCGCGTAATGTGGGGTCAAATAATAAAGTGAAACATGAGATCATGGCCCAAAGCTGGTTGCTGGATTCAACCGTGGAACACACACGCCGCAGGACCAAATTTGCGAATGTGTCTCCTGTTTTTTCCATACCCTTGCTGGAATCCCGGGGATTGCTGGGTTTTTTGAATATCCACCTGGATAAATTGCGAGCCATTGAAGAAAATGAGCTGAGCAACTTTTATCTGTTTGGTGTGCAAATAGCCCATAAGACAAAAGAAATCATGCTGACGCAGGAAATTGATGAACTAAAAGGCCAATTGCAAACGGTGACATTGAACAACAGAGAGATTCAACAACAGGTCACGTCGCTCAGCAAGGAACTTTATGCCATCAGTGCGATATCCACTAAAATAAATCAGTCAATGGATTTTGACAAATCTTTGCGTAAAGCCATGGCAACCACCCGGAAATTCTTTGGGGCTGCCATCATTCTCGGTTACATCAAAAACAGCGAAAATTCAAAACCGCAACTATCCGCCGTGGATTGTGAAGAAGGCACTGCCAAATCTGCGTTTTTAAAAAAGATAGAAAAAAAATATTTAAAGGAGGTATTTTCCAGTGGCAAACCATTCGTAAAGGAGTACAAACCGCTAAACCATGACACCGATCCCATCAGCAACGAAGAGGGCGCACTCAACACGATCATCGGAGTTCCTTTAAAATCATCTGACAATATCATCGGAGCGATAATCCTTTTGCACGAGTCAATGGAACCGTTCAAGCAGGCAGAGCTGAGGTTACTTAGCGGTATGGCCAACATCATGGCCATGGGCATTGACAACATGAATCTCTTTCAACAGAGCGAGCAGAAAAAGAGTGAAGCCGAATTCCTGGTTCGCTCCATTGCTAGATTCAATGAAAACCTTGATTTGAAGGTAACTTTAAAATCAGTAGTTAAAAAAGGAGTCGAGTTTGTCGGCCCTGACTGCCAGGTTTTCCTATTTTCTGAAACCCAAGTTCCCATGATTAAAGCGAAATACATCAACCGTCGGGGAAAATATTTCAGTGAGTCAAGATTTTTTAAAAAGATAACACCAAAAGAGATGGACCCTATCTACGAATTGATGAAATCACAAAATAAACCTGTGTTAATCAAAAGCATTAACCGGTCGAAAAGATTTGATCGCGATAACAAACTTAATTTTTTGAAAATGAATATCCATTCCGTAATTAGCATCCCGTTACAGATAAGAAAAAAAATATCAGGTTTGCTCCTTCTGACCCACGGAAAAGGCAAAAGATCCTTTAACAGCCACGATCTCTCCTTTGCTGAAGCTTTGGGGAATGCCGCTTCGCTTTCCATCGAAAACGCCCGGGCTCATAGCGCCAGTCTGGAAATGAGCGAGTTTTTAGAGAAAAAAATCTTAGAAAAAACCAGCCAAATCCAACAGATCCGACAACGGCAGAAAATCCGGGTGGAAAACAGGAAAGATATTATTTTTCGGGTCAACAAAAGGAACCGGTTTGTATTTGTGAACAAAGCCATGGAAATCCTGACAGGATGCTCCAGAGAGGCATTGTATCAAGGAGATATCAGGGCCGAAGATATAGCAGCGCCCGAGGACCGCAGGCGCGTGAAGGAATGTTTTAAAAAGGTTCTGACAGGTGTATTGCCAACGGTCAAAGGTTTTGAGTACCGACACCTTAACCAAAAGGGGGAGGACCATCTGATTTCACTGACCATTTACCCAGGAAAAAGACAAGCTTGGACAAATCATCGGCGTCGAGGGGGTCGGAGAAGACATCACCGAGAAGAAAAAACTGGAGTCGGAACTTGAAAAAGCTAAGGATTTGGCGCTGCTGGGTGAATTTTCCAGTGCGGTCGCCCATCAGATACGCAATCCTCTGAGCAATATTTTGATGGGCAGCAAATTATTGCAAAAAGAGCTGGGAATCGAAGAGCAGTCGCCGGGAAACAATGATCTCCAAAACCAAAAGCATCTACGCCCGCGTGGGGACAGGAACGCCCTTCGTGGAATTTTTGGGGATTTTGCCGAAGGAATCCAAAATCTGAATCAGGTCGTAACCGAATTATTGGAATACACTAAAACTTTAAAACTCAGCCGCTCATCCCAAAAAATCGAGATCATCTTACGGGAAACTTTAAATAGGTTTGAGGGCCTTCTCCAACAGAATGGGATCAAGATTGAGGAACAGTTCGATCCCGGTCTGCCGACCCTTTCAGTGGATGCCATATTAATTGGCCAGGTGTTTCAGAACATCATCCATAATGCCATCCAGGCCATGCCAAATGGGGGGCACCTTTTCCTTTTCTCAGGGTTTTATCTTCAAAAACCGGGGTATGCATTTATTTCGATTAATGATTCCGGTCCGGGCATCGGTGCAACAGAAACTGAGAAAGTTTTTCGTCCTTTTTACACGACAAAGGATCAAGGCACCGGGTTGGGTCTCTCTTTGGCCCATCGGATTATCGAAGCCCATAAAGGCATGATGTGGGTATGCCATAATCCATGCCACCATTTCGTTACAAAGCCTGTTGAGCTGATTATTGGAGCGCGCAAGCCTTCATACAGGGGTGCCAAAATCCACATTCTGCTGCCAATCGATGGTCATCCAAAACGCAACCGGGTGTGAATCAAGACTGTTGGTTATTGAAATATCCTTGGCAATTTGTGATATGTCGGCATATAAAGTGTAGGAGTGCTGGAGTAGTGGAGTAATGGAGTGTTGGGCTTAAAAGCGGAAATAGATCTGATTTTTACGCTTTAACCTTTAATGAAATCGTAAAAGTCACTTTACCGCCTGGATACCCGCCTTCGCGGGCATGAAGGCTATTGTATCTGCTTGATATTAAAATCTTTATTGTCATTCCCGCGCAGGCGGGAATCCAGATATACGGGAAAACTCGACTTTTTACGAAACCGTCACCTCATGAAAGAAAAAATACTTATTGTTGATGATCAGGTGTCATTTTGTAATCATATTCAGGCTTTACTGGAAATGGAGGGCTACCGGGCGGTTGTGACCCATAATGCGGAGCAGGCCCTGGCAAAGCTGTCCTCTCAGCCCTTTGATATTTTATTGACCGATATGAAAATGCCGGGGATGGAAGGGCTCGAACTTTTTAAAACGGCCAGGAAAATCGACCCTGAAATCTCAGGCATTATTATGACCGCCTATGGTTCTATTTCTTCAGCGGTTGCCTCCATCAAGCATGGCGCAACCGACTATCTTCAAAAGCCGTTTGAGCCGGAATCCCTGCTCATGGTAATAGAAAAAGCGGTTAGAGAAAGACAGATGTTGCAAGAAATCCGGGACCTGAGAAGAGAGGTAAATAAAAAATACGCTTTCGGCAATATTATCGGCAAAAACCATAAAATGCAGGCTATCTATGCCCTCATCAAAAAAGTGTCGGATACCGATGCCCGGGTTTTTATCACCGGTGAAACAGGGGTCGGAAAGGAACTGGTAGCCAAGGCCATCCATTTCAATAGTCAGAGAAAAAACAGGCCTTTTGTGAGTATCAACTGCGGCGCCTTGGCAGAAACGTTACTGGAAACGGAGCTGTTCGGCCATGAAAAGGGGGCTTTTACCGGTGCAATTCGCAGAAAGGAGGGTAAATTTGAATATGCGCGCGGAGGAACCGTCTTTCTGGACGAAGTTGGCGACATATCGCCCAGAATGCAGATAAAGCTTCTCAGAGTCCTCCAGGAAAAACAGTTGGAGAGAGTGGGTGGAAACCAGCCAATTGATGTGGATGTGAGAATGATTTCAGCCACCAATCAGGATATCAATGAAAAAATTAAATGTGGTGAATTTCGCATCGAACTCTTTTATCGGCTCAATGTGGTCCCTATTCATATCCCTCCATTGAGAGAACGAATTGAGGATATCCCTCTTCTCGTAAATCACTTTATCAGAGAATTTAACAAGAGTTTTAACAAACATATTCATAAAATTACCACCCAAGCCTGGGGCCAGCTGATGCAGCATACTTGGCCGGGAAATGTTCGCGAGTTGGAAAACGTTCTGGAAAGAGCGTTTGTCACAACCGAAGGAGATACCATCGACACCATCATCCTAGCCCACGACATCCAGCATAACGAGACGTTGAATACCCTGCCCGGCGCAGATATCGATATACCCTTTAAAGTAGCCCTGTCAATGGTCGAAAAGCAATTTGAGAAAAATTATCTTATCGAAGCATTGAAGCGCTACGAAGGTAATGTGTCGAAAACGGCCAAAGAGACCGGTATAAATCCAAGAACCCTGTGGCGCAAAATAAAAAAACATGAATTGGAAAGGAGCCGGTTTATCTCCCCTAAAAAAAGGTAATTGACTGTCAGAGTCTGACAGTTGTGTCACTTTTATAACTATCTGAATATACATAATTATTTAAATTATAGCTAAATCCCGTCTCTTTTTTAGGGTTTTGCTGACATAGTTTTAACCACCCGCGTTTCCGAAGATAAATTCCATAATCACCTGTATTTTATAATCATACGGCCACAATTAAAAAATGACTAAATGTGGCATATAATTTGCTTTTCATTTAGGTTTTAAAAGGACATATGGTTCTATTTAATCAAATTAATCAAAATTCGGTTGAACTCTCGCCTTAACAAGAAGGGAAAATGGTGAAAATCCATTGCTGCCCCGCAACTGTGAACGGTAAACTCTTTCCTGATCCAAACTATTTGGAATAAATCGGGAAGAGATCTTCAAGGGACAAAATCACCATGAATTGTGTCTTGAAGAGGGAAATCTGCAACAAGCCACTGTCCGGCCATTAGATTTTTTAATGCCGGGTGGGAAGGCGCAGAGAATTACCCGGGCCGTGAGCCAGGATACCTTCTCAAATCAAAATGTCACGCCTTTCGCGGGTAAAGCGGACACTTGTATAGATAATACTAGCAAATGCCGATATCGCCCGAAATAAAGCGTGCCTGTGACTCCCTGAATCAAATCCTTCTTTTCGTAGTACCCCCGTTGCGGGGTATCATTTCAGAGATCTCAGTTCCCCACACCCAGGCTGCTTTCCAGAAGTTAGGGTTATAAAGCGCATTTGCAAGGCCGATTAGCAGGTTGCCCATATCAGCATATTGGGTGGTGTAATTTACTCTGCAATCAAGCCTGGCGGTATATAGCAGGAAGTTTAGATTTACCGGTGTTATCAAATTTCAGACCCAACCCGGACAAGCCGGTTGCAGCGAAGCGTAAATCCCGTTTTATCGAGGAATTGAATATTTTAGTTCATCTAAAATTTTATCTCATTTTTTTAATTTACGTAAGGGAGGATTTCGAATGAATGCAAAAGAACGAGTAATGGCGGTCCTAAATCATCAAAAACCGGATCGGATGCCCTGTTTCGGCGCCAATTCCACGGTAACCTATGAACAGATGGAAAAAGTGGACGCCTATTGGCCGGAAGGTCATGTTGAAGCGGAGGCCATGGCCAAGCAGGCCTTGGCCGCATATACCGTGCTGGGTTTTGACGCCGTCAGACTTCCTTTCTGCCAGACGTTTGAGGCCGTAGCCCTTGGCTGTATCAGAAAACCGGGGAAAGTAAGAGAATTAGAAGGCTTTCCCGGCATCGAGCATCCGCCTCCTTACAAACTGGACGACAGCCCGGAATTCCCGGAAGACTTTCTCTCCAGGGGATACATACCGCAACTGATCAAAGCCGTCGAAATTTTGAAAAAGGAAGTCGGCGATGAGGTGCCCATCGTGGCGGGGATTATCGGTCCCTTCACCATTGCCGGGTCCCTGCTGGATTCGGTGCCCCTGCTCAAGGCTACCTTTAAAGCGCCCCAGAAGATTCGACCCTTCCTGGACGTCGGCGAAAAGGCTGGGACTGCTTTGGCCAAAGCGCTGATCGAGGCCGGGGCGGATATCATCGCCTGTGAAGACATGACCGCCTCGCCCGAACTGATCCACCCTAAGACTTACAAGGAGTTTGAGCTGGAATACCAGCGCAAGCAATTCGAGGCGATCCCTGTCCCCAAAATCTTGCATATCTGTGGAAATGTGGACGCCATTGTTGAATGGATGGGGCAAACCGGGGCGAACATACTCAGTCTGGAGCCCAAAGCCAGCGCCAAACTGGCCCGGGAGAAATGCGGTTCCGATGTCATCCTGATGGGCGGGGTGGACACCGCCACGACGCTCTTTATGAAAGATGCCGACACGGTCAGGCAAGGGTGTGAGGAGACCGTTGCCGACGGCATCCAGATCATGGCTCCGGGTTGCGCAGTGGCACCCGGCACGCCCATGGAAAACCTGCTGACCATGGTGGAAGTGGCCAAGGCCCATTAGAAACAATTTTTTTTCGGATCTATAACCAAAAGAAGGCAATCCATCGTGGTAGCTTTCAATTTCAATTAATTTCGGAGTATTGGAGTACTGGAGTGTTGGAGTAATGACTAACGGTGTGATGTCTCTTTTTTCAACACTCCAATACTCCATCACTCCAGGGCTTAGACTATTAAGAACTTTTGGCAACCTTTAAATCACCTTTTTATTGGTTATGGTTCCGTTTTTTTAAGCGTACTAGTGGCTTCTGCCGGAGCCGTTTTTATATTCACCTAAAATGAAGTGAAGGAGGAAAAAAATGAAAGTATTAGATGATTTTTCGAACATTTTCAAACGTTATGACCTTGACCTTGAGGTCACAGGAGAGGCCAGGACAGTTTCTAAAGATGCCACCCTGCAGGAGATTGCCAAGTTCGTCGTAGATGGGGATGATGAGGGGATCCTCCCGGTCGTCAAAAAGGCCCTGTCATCAAAATCCCCCATCGACATCATAAACGACGCCTTGATCGCAGGTATGAACGAGGTGAGCCGTCTTTGGGATGAGGGGATTTATTTCCTTCCTCAGGTCATCCTCTCCTCGGATGCGATGAATGTTGGAATCGCCGAGTGTGAGGAAAAAATGGGCAAATCCATGGACAGGAAGTCCACGGTAGTCACCCATACGGCCGAGGGGGATATTCATGACATCGGGCAGGTCATCGTCAATGCGCTGCTCAATGCCAACGGCTTTAATGTAGTCAACCTGGGAGCTGATGTCCCGATTGAAAAGGTTGTGGCCGCGTGCAAGGAACACAGACCCGTCATGGTTACCGGCACCGCTTTGATGACCACCACCATGACCGCCTTTCCAAAGATCGCCCATCAACTCAAGGCCGCTGGTCTGAGTATTCCTTTTATCTGCGGAGGCGGAGCGGTTTGTGAGGAGTATGTTACCGGTTATGAACTGGGAGTCTGGGGCAAAGAGGCCAGCCAGGCACCGGGAATGGCAGAGGATGCCACGGCCGGTGAAAGCTGGGAATCCATGCGCGGCAAATGGAACGGATAATAAAAGAAAGATTAAGGGAATGATCGTTGATATTGTCTTTGGGTTCTTGGGCTCCGGCAAAACCACTTTTATCATCAGGGCCCTCGAGAAGTGGGGAACTGAGGAGAAGATCGTGGTTCTGGTCAATGAATTCGGAGATGTGGGCATAGACGGTGATCTGCTGACGGGACAGGGCGGAGATGTGGTGGAGCTTCCCAGCGGGTGTATATGCTGTACGCTTCAGACCGATTTCAGGTCTCAGATGCTTGAAATCAGCCGCACCATAAATCCGGCGAGGGTTATTATAGAGCCCACCGGTGTCGCTACCATCGCACAGATCCGCTCAATCGTCGAGGCACAGCTCTTTGAAGATACCATCGAAAAGATCAATAACATATTGATTGCCGATGCGACCGGTTTCATGGATTTGTACAAGGCCAACCGTCACTTTGTGGAATCGCAAGTGGAAAATGCCCGGCTTGCTCTGCTGAACAAGTGCGACAGGGTCGATAAAAGAAAAGCTATGGTAATCCAAAGTGCCATATTGGCGATCAACCCCGAAATCACCGTTCTGATGACCGAATTCGGGGCAGTGGACTGGGCCGAGTATCAGTTTGCCCTATCCACAGCCTCCGGTTCAGACCAGGAAGTATGGAAGGAAAAGGAACATATAACACACATCACAGAAGCGGAGGGTGAAAATCATCTTCCGCATGATGAAGGGCGTGATTTGCATACCCATTTCCAGGAAAACGAAGACCCCCTGGGGTACGAGTCCTTTGGCTGCGTATACGATGACATCTCCTTTGATCGGGGGGCGCTTGAAGATTTTTTTCAGGAGTTGAATGCCTCTCGGTCCAAAATGGGAGAAGTCGTCAGGGCCAAAGGAGTATTTCGAATTGGCGATAGGTACATCCTGATGGAGTTGGCTTCCGGAGAATTTTCGTCTCAGCCGATCAGTCGATCCGGTGAAAGTAAGATCTCCATTATCGGCAAGGAGTTGGACCGCGAGATGATCAAAACCGCTCTTGATCGTTGCGTTGAGAAAAGGGAAGCCTGAATTCATAAATCAATGAAATTAAATCCTCACATCGGGACACTATTTTAGAGATTTGAGAAAGGAGGAAATAAATGGTAGAAGCTATACTTATGGCAATAAGTCTTATGTGGTTTCCGGTGGGGTTGCTGCTACTGGGATATGGAGAGGCCAAGGGGACGGGGGCCCTCGTTATCGTGGTGGGCCTCCTTGTGCTTGTATCTGCAGTCATTCAGGCAGCCGTCTTCAAGGATCCGTTTCTTGCCGCACTGCTCTTTGCCTACGGCCTTTTTTACTTTATTGTCGGTT
>PVMK01189361.1_pt2 | contig 19126 bp, 29 predicted proteins | sample 1853481 | NCBI WGS metagenome assembly PVMK01 (sample SAMN08533507, study PRJNA380276) | Marine sediment metagenome, whole genome shotgun sequencing project. | reverse complement strand
TTTCCTCAATTTTTTTCTCAAGATTTTTTTCTTTTTCTTCTAATTTTTTAAAATGTATTTTAGTAATCTCTTTGACTTCATCTTCAATCTCATCCTCTAATTTTTCTTCTACTACCGGTCTGAATCTTCTTTTTATACCCCAAAAAATGCGGAAAGTAAATTCAATGGCTGTAACAAAGAAAACAGCCGTTAGAATTTCCTCCATATTTGCTAGGAAAGTATTGGGTATTGCAATTAGTTCCTTGTCTTGAAAAAAATTGGGGTTTACATATATTGCTACACTTGTTAAAAGAAAACTCAAAATGGCATATGGTATCATTTTTGCAACTTCTTTTGCGGCATCCTCTTTATAGTAAGACAACATTCGAACGACTGCAATAATAGTCATTGATACAAATATGGCAATGTAAAACGGCATTTCTTCAGCTATTATGAAAATAAAAAATGCTAAAAAGCTAAACCAAACAAAAATAATTATCGGGAATAAAATGAAGTAAATTATAGCTTCCATTATTCTAGTTGTTCTAGTTCTATTTTCTTTTTTACTAAACCTTCGAATAATTTTAGTAATTGCAGCACGTTTTGATATGAAGCGATAAAAATGCCATACAAATAATGAGTATATTGCAATGCCTGCAATAAATGTAAAAAATGCGATTCCTGCACCATCTGCACTGAGAAAAGCTCCTGTTGGGTTTTCTCTAAGTTCTTTAAATGTAGTAGCATTAGCAGCCCAAGCTTCTTCAAATGAAACTGTTGATATAGAAACCACGAACAAAAAAATAACTAGAATCAAAAGTAATTTCTTCATTAAATATAGAAAATAATACTCAAATTAGTTAGAAAAGGTCTAGAAAAATAACATTTGTACTCTAATGGAGTCTTTTTTTTTGAAAGAAATCATAGATCATATAAATATTATTTATGCAGATCATACCTGTTGGGCATAGAAGGGAAATTTTCAATTATTTTGATTAAAGGAGGTCAGTTTTGATGAATGAAGTACCACTTCAAGAATGGATAGACGGAGGTCACTATATTGAAGAAAGAGGTCACAAGGTTTTCGTACATACAGATGGTTCGGTTCCAAATGCTGCAGACTTGCCTCCAGGTGCAGACCCTGATGTAGATGGTGTCTTTATCATTCATGGTTTTCCAGGTTCTTCTTGGGATTGGGCAGAAGTGGTGGCACAAGTTTCAAAACACACTCGTATAGTTGTCTTTGACTTGTGGGGTCATGGTCAAACCGACAAACCAACGGAAGGAAAGTTTGAGGATTATTATTCACTCTTTGTACAAGCTGACTTGGCAGAAGCTGTTGCAAAAGCTGAAGGATTACACAATGTTATACTTGTAGCTCATGATATGGGGCAGACTGTTTGTGCAGAACTCATGGCACGTCAAGATGCAGGAAAACTTTCTTCATTTAAAATTCATCATTCCATTATTCACAACGGTTCAACACTAGTTGATTTGGTTCAACTCAATGTACTTCAGAAACAGTTTCTTGCAATGCCTGATGAACTTCTTCCTGAAGACATGGACAAAGAAGAATTCAGAGAAGGTATGCGTGTAACATTTGGACATCCCGCAAGCGAACAAATCCTCACCAATATGATTGATCAGATCTTTGCAAAACAAGGCAGCAGACTAATGCCACGCATTTGCAGATACTTGATAGAAAGAAAAGATAATCTGGAACATTGGCAAGGTGCACTTTGCAATTTTTCATCTGCTCCTCTTAGCGTCTATTGGGGTCTAAAAGATCCTGTCTCTGTTACTGCTATGGCAGACAAAATCAAAAGACTCAGACCATCAACTGATCTACACAAGTGGCCTGATGTTGGTCATTGGCCACCAATTGAAGTTCCTGAGAGAATAGCAAAGGCAATCATTGACAGACTAAATGGATAACAGTCTCAAACTTTTCCTAATTGGATTGACAATAGGGATAACAACTACAGTAATCCTTGATCTACTCGAAGATAGTACACATTTCATGTCAAGTTTTATTTCGGGAAGTTTCAAGATGTGGCATCTATTCTTCATGATAACCATGATAACCACTGTGCCTTTTTTGGCAATAGAACCACTCAAAAAAAGATTTACGAGAAAAAATTTTCTGCCTTTTCCTTTTTTAGCTGGAAATGGAACAGGGTTCATGTTCTTGGCTATAATTGGAACCATCATTTCTATTGTAACATAACTTCTATGCGTGGCCAATATTCGGTAAACACATCTTGGTGTGCAAACCAACAATCACCTCGAGGGATTTTAAAAAATTCTCAGTAGCAGATTTGACCGTCTTCGGCGTCTTCACACTTCAAAATTCTGTTATCCATTAGATACTTGCTTTTGTATTCACTATTATCTAGCTCTGGTGGATTATCTGGAGCATCTTCTGTCATCCAAAGCCACGGACTATCTGGACCTATTGCCATTCTTTGTGTAATCTCATCATGACTAATGTTAAAGACCATCATGTCACTTGCAATCACTAGTGGTCCATCATAATATACACGAATGCCATCAATGATAGGTCCTGTTGTATCTGAATTTAGTACAGTATGTGTAACTACTGCCAATCGTGGTTGTGTTATAGAAAGTATTTTTCCAAGTGCTTTTGGATTAGTATGTGAGGAATCAACTATTCCTTGTGCCATTTCAAGTGGCATGTTCATTTTTGCAGCATAGATGTTTGGATCAGGTCCAACTTCATGCATAACAAGATCACAGTCTTTTCCATTGTCAATGTCAAAAGTAGTAGGATTTGTATCACTTGGAATAATCACGCATAAACCATTCCATTCTATTCTAAAGTTCACTGCTCCATCAATTGTGTGAGCTGCTGGAAAAGATTTTATCACAACACCATTTTTCTCATAAACAATTCCCGGATTGAGTGTATAATCAAATTCATGTACGTTTATTTTGTAACCATCACTTTCTGGAATCGATGTCTTGAAGCTAGTTACATGCCAATTAGTAAATTGTGTCAATCCATCAATCATATGCTTTGTTCCCATTTCGGGTGTATCGCCTGAAGGTCCATAGATATTCATTGGTACAAACCTGTCCCCAGTAGGTCCAAATGCATAGACGTGTGGAAGAGAACCCAAATGATCCATATGAAGATGACCAATGAAAAGATTAGTCATTTTAGAATATGGAATAAGCATTTTCATGTAGTTTGCTTCTGAACCTTCTCCCAAATCAAACATAAAATTATCCCCATTACCTATCTCAACGAAAAAACTTTGGTCTGCTTGTCCAGGTCGAACAAATCCCCATCCAGTACCCATTATGGTTACTCGAATTTCATCCTCTGGAAGAGGTTCACCAGGATACATCCAAGAATTAGTGCCAGATGGCAAAAACTTTTCATCATTATATGCTACTGCTGGAATTTGTTGAACTTCTTGATCTTGAATATTATAAACTGCAGCAAATGCTACACCGATACCAAGAATCACACCAATTGCAATGAAACCTAATCTATTACTACCCAACCTAAAGATCAATTAGCTCACTCTTATTTAATTTTGTTCATAATTTCATAATCAATGGTAACTGATACCGCGACTTTATTTGAGAAAAAGAAAATGAGAAATACTAAATTATTTTGTCATAAATGCTGATAACCAAAACTGCATTATTTTTTTATTCAAATCTACAAATACATCTGCATTCTGATTCCACGTTTTGACATTTTTCTTTCCAGCTTCTATTGCTGTAATGATACTTTTATTCCAAAAGGACCTATACTGGATAATTCCTTCACCCATATTCTCAAAGATTGTTTTAGATGCTTCTGGTAGAACGTAATTAAATCCTGATTTGGCTGAAAATTCTTTCTGTAGTGAGATGTTTGCATTAACTGCATTTTTCCATGTCTTGTAGCATTCATTTTGTAAATCAAATAATATTTGCTGAATATGTGGTACTGTATGTTCAATCTCAGAAAAATATTTTTCATTAATTTGCTCAATTACATCAAAATTATCTTCAGAATTTTCATTATTTTTACTCACAAATTTTCTATAAATTATATGAACTTAAAGTTTTGATAACCATTTATTACCATTCATTACCACTCATTACCAATAGTATATATAGAGGGCTTGAAACCCTAAATCATGAGTACACAATCACAAGCAAGCAAGAGCACTCAAACTCATGCAAGCAATGTATATTCAATGTACACGCAAAATGTTCAAAAATATTTTGAAAATATCTCAAAAATATCACCACAGTATTTTCAATCTATCACACAATTGCAAGAAGAATGTATGAAAACATGTGAGAAAACAATTAACGCTGTTGTATCTGTACAGCAAGAATTTGCAAAAAAATCAGGTATTTCAACTGAAATTCCAGATAATGCAAGAACTGCAATCGTAGATACCAACAAGCAAATTGTTCAAGCAAGCACATTAGGCAATCAATTGACAAAAACTACAATTGATGCAACCGTACAAAACATCAGAACCTTCGGCGATAACATTAACGCATTTGTAGAATTGAATAGAAATATTATCCAGACATGGGTAAACCCATTCACACTAAGAAACTAGTGTGATTATTTTTTCTTTTTTTATTTTCAAAATTCATAATCCTATACAAGATTATCCGTTCATTGGCTATGTTTTCAATAATGCTCTATTTTTGATGTTTGTATAATTTTGTAAATTTTGTTACTATATTCATTGCAATTATGAATGCAGTAAATCCAACTATTTCTGAGATAATTGTTGCAATGTTTGGCTCAAAACCAATAGTCAAAAGGTAATATCCTAAAAACCATCTAATTGACAAGTAAAAAATCTCCCCTACTCCAAATGATGTGCCTAACTTGATTAATGCTGTTTTTATTGCTGTTTTGTCTTTTTCTCCAGAATCTAGACTTGTAGTTTTTCTTATTGTCCAAATAAAATAACAGAAAAAATACTCCAAAAAATCCTACATATTCTGCAAGTACTGTGTATGTAGTAAGTACATAGGATTCTTGATCAGAAAAAACATGAGCAGTTACTGCTGCTAATATTCCTGCAACTATGCCTCCAATTATGATATTCTTGTTTAGTTTAAGAAAATCTTGATTCACGATTTACTCATCCTGTTGTACTTAGATATGATTTTCTGGATAATCTATACGGGATTATTTTGGATTAGTATTAAATAACCCTAAAAATTTGTGAATTTATGAAGATGCCATTAGGTGTGGGTATTATTGGAAGCCTTCATGCCTTTAGTGGAATATTTCTTTTAATTCATGTACTAGTTAGCATCCCTTTCATTATTGCAGCATTTTTTGAGGATGCGGGACTTGGATTTCTTGGAACATTCGGAGCTATATGGGATTGGATAATAGTGTCTATTCATTTTGCAATAGCTGGAGCAGTTTTCTCTAGAAAGAGTTTTGCACGAAGCTTGATCAAAATATTGGCAATTATTGGATTGGTATTTGGTGTTATAGACTTGCTTTCAGGAAACATGTTTTCGATATTTTCAATAATTATCAATGCAGTAATCATTAGTTACATGGGAAAACCTCATGTTATTCAGTGGTTCAATGATTCTACTATTGGAAAATGATCTATACCTGATTATCTGCTCCTAGCGCTGATCTCCTAATTTAAAATCCCTGAACTCATATAGAATATCGTGATATTGTAAGACTATGACTCAAGAAACAGAATCAAAAATTCAGGAATCAAAAATTTCAACTGCTGAACTAATTTCACATTTTAGAGAAAAATGTAAAATCTGTGGGCATCATAGAATAATGCACAACGAATTAGGAAAATGTGAAGGCGTAATGAACAAGCCATGTAATTCTGGTTGTGATAGTTTTGAAGCTGAATGATTTAGTTTGCAAGTCTTTAATACGATATATTTTGTAAATTGTTTGTGGACTCAAAAAAGATTGGAGATGAAATCTATCCTGAAGGCTATGAGCCTCAAGAAACTCCAGAATCGATTGATAATGATGTGAGAAATCAATTACTTGATTTTATCTTACATTCTGGATCATCTGGACCATCTAAACCTTTACTACCTTCTGAAGATATAGACACTGACTTGTTTGCTGTGATGGCAAAGAGACGCTCGACAAGAAAATTTTCAGACAAGCCAGTTGAAACTACAAAGATAGACAAGATTATTGCAGCAGCTGATACTGCACCCACTGCTGGAAATTTTCAGGGATTTGAAATCTATTATCTTAAAAGTCCAGAAAAGAAAAAACTCCTGATTGAAGCATGTAACAATCAACCCTATGTTAATGCCCCAGTTGTGTTGATTTACTGCAAAAACCCGTCTAGAGTAAAATTTGATTTTCCTGATTATGTTCTTAAAAAATTTGCAATACAGGATGCAACCTTGGCTGCAGGATATTCTCAACTTGCAGCTCAAGCATTAGGATTAAGCTCAATCTGGATTGGTATGTTTGATGAACAAAAGGTAATGGATATTATTGAAACAGATCTAGTTCCATCTTCTATTCTGTGTATTGGATATCCCGAACAAACAAAATTCCCAAAACCAAGACGAAATCTCAAAGACCTAGTGCATGTAACCTGGTAACTAAAATTCTCCAGATTTAAATAATCATGAATACTTGTTTAATTCATGACTGATGCCTATGTGATGTTAAACTGTGAGTTAGGTGCAGAAGAAGGAATTATTGAAAAACTCAAAGAACTTGAAGGAGTAACAGATGTCTTTGAGACAATTGGGACTCATGATATGTTAGTAAAATTACAAGCAGACAATTTTGAAAAAATAAGAGAGATTGTTTCTTGGAATATTCAGAAACTAGACAAAGTACGTTCTACTTCAACTCTCATAAAAAAAGACAATTAAGAATAATTTTCTAACTTTTTTTGCTTTTCAAATTTCATGACTAGTGCTCTGAAAATGTTTTAACTTATGATGGCATAGTATAGTTACTATGAAACCTCAAATAATTGCTAACATCTTTTACGCCCTTCTTGGAATGGGAATTTTAGTGGTTGGAATAAATCATATTTCAAATCCATAGGGATTTTTACTGTCTTCTGCCTCTTTTACAATCTGTAATACTATATCACAGACACTGACTTATCTTTAATATCTTCAATTAAGAAAATATGAGTAATCATAAAAAATCATCTAAAGACAAAATGGCTGAAGATTCTGAACGCCCAGAATGGGATTGGATTAAAAGAAATAGTCATAATTCAGATTGAAATTTAATCAACACTTTTCCTACATTTAATTAAGAAAAATTATCTGCTTTCTATATCCTTTTATTATTACAAAGTAATTCGTCAAAAAAGGTAGATTAGTTTTAAAAAAACAAGTGTCTACATAGGTAATTCTCATACTTGGAAATAATTAGACAGTATTGATTTTAGTTGATGTTCCTAAAGAATTTGTTCAGGAAAGTCTATCAAGTTTTTTATCCAATTCTTCAACTTGTTTTGTAAAGTCTCTAACTACTGCATCTAATGCTTCAGTTTTTTTATCAATTGGTTTTACTTTTCCATTTGACCAATTAAGCATTGCATCTAATATTGTCATAACTTGTAAAGCATCATCCACAAGATCTTTGATGTTTAGGTATTTTTTCATTTTCTCATCTTTAGGATAAATTACAAGTTCACCATTTTTGTAAATCAGATAATGTTGATTATCTATGGCATTTTTAAAATCTATCAAAAATAACCCTTTAATGGAATTTTTTAGTTTTTCAGGATATTGCATTTTATTGCAAACTCTTTTTAGTATTTGATTTAGGGCAGTATTTTCATCAAAACCACCTTTAATCATTGTTGGATTAACAATAATTTTTAGAAATTGCTTAATCACTTCTAAATTAGAATTGATATATGATAATTCTGAATAAATTGCTAAAATTACCATTTCATCATAATTTGCTTGAAATGTATCTAATTTACTGATAAGTTCACAAATCGAATAAAAAAATGCTTTTTGAAAGTCTATAAAATTTTTAAAAAATCCTTCATCGAGATATTCTTTGTTAAACTGAACTAAACCATGTGCTTCAATATCATCTAAAATTACAAAAGTAGCTTTGTAGTTAGGATCGTGATTCACAAATTTTCTTGGTAAATTATTAACTTAAGCGTATTGGAAAATAAAATCAATAATTGAATTTTAAAGTTTAAGTATCTTTGATAAATTGATCTCACCAAATGGTATTACAAATTTCATGATCCATTTTAGAAATTTTAATCACCATAGTATAGCAAAGCCGTACAGATGCCATTTCCCCTCAGATATTGCATTTTTGTGCGGTTTTTTTAATTATTACAGGTTTCATTCTAAAACTGACTTCATATCCACGTATTCTTCTTTTGAAATCTCGCCTTTAGCAAAACGTTTTTTGAGACTTTTCAGTTTCTCCTAACAGGTCAAAAAAGGTAGATTATGATTTGGTAAATTTTAAAATTCTTCACTATAATAACAAACGGTACGTTTAGCGTCTTTATTATTTTCAAATTAAACGATAATCAATTCTTTTCTAGATAAATTCTTGTAAAACTCTTCTTCTAGCTAAGGAATGTTGAGTAAAAATAGGATTAGTTATTTCAAAGATTTACGAATTATTTCATTCAATGTTTTGGAATAACTATATGAGGTCTGTTCTTGTTGAATCATTTTTGCTTGACGAAGTCTAATCTTTTTGTCAAGATCCTCATCAACCATAATTGTCACACGTTTGCTCATCTGCTCTTATGTTGATTAACTTAGTAATAGGTGATCATGTGAATATTTCAAATTTTGATCCGTATATCGTTTAGTAGGAAAAGATTTAGCTGAGTTAATATTTTAATAACAAAAGGTACGTTTACCGTCTTTATTATTCACATACCATGCGATAATCAATACGTTTTTTGAAAATAAAACTAGAATTAGAGTTCAGAATCTAGGTTTTTTTCCAAATATTCCCAAAATTCCTCATCGAATAACTCATTGTCAAATATCTGTTGAATTAGCATTTCAATCATTTACTTAATTTAGAATTTTATGATTCATTAAATCTAGTTTGTTCAAAATATACAACATTCTTTGACAAACACTAATTGGAATTAACAAAACAAATTGCTATTGCGATAATTATTGTGATTCTCATCTGTGAACATATGCCTTGATTTTATTAGGTTAAAAAATCTCAAGTATAATGGAAGCTGGTTTCACACTATCTGACATTGGCCTGTCTACCATTGTGATTGGTTGTCTGGAATCTAGTCCCGAACAAGTCATAGACAATTAATCTGGCTTCCAATAATCTAAACAGGATTATGTAACATTTTCAAATGCACTGCCATTCAATGCAGTCATTGCATTTATCTAAAATTATCACATAGTGTATTTGTGAATAAAAAAGAAAAAGAGGAAATTGTGTTTAATATAGAAATTGAAAAAGAATTTGCAAAATATGATGACTGGAAGCGTCTTGAAAAATGGCAGATTGGGAGAGCTAGATTTCCATGATGTTATTCAATAAAAATACCTCAAAGAATCACAATATAAAATCAAGATCTGGTCTTTATGTCAAAAACATAAATGAACAAAAAGTGTTTCAATCAGTCAATCTCAAAGAGTATCAATTATACCATCAAAAATGCAATCTCCTTTTACAAGAACATGAAATTCGATTTGCTGGATTTTTAGATCCTATGGGAAACCTTATTGCTGGCGGATTCAAAGACGGCGTCATCCCACTTCATGATGAATCAGAAAGACGCAAGCTGTACATTGAGACAGTTCTTGGAATCAAGATAGCACAAGAATTTGATTATGATTTGGGTTCAGTTGATTATATTGCAGCCAGACGAAAGAAAGTCATAACATTTACTTTTGCTCTTAATGGTAAGACATTGTTTGTATCAACAGAGTCAAATGTTGATATTGAAAAGACTGCTCAAAAAATAATCAAAATCTGTGGAATTTAGTCTATTTTGTAATCTTACTATAGCCTTCAGACTGATATATTCTGATAATTATTACAGGTTTCATTTTCTAATCCTTATCCCATATAGCCTTCAGTTGATTTACAATTAGGACAAGCACCATCAGTATCGTCAGGAACCTCTTCTTTACACCATCTACAGACTTTCATTTTCTAATCCTCATTATTGCGATAATTATTACAGGTTTCATTTCTCTTGACAATCAGTACAGATCATAGTAGGATTTGAAGTTCTAACCTCCTTACATCTAATGCAAAATGCTAATTCACTCATGAATCATTTGCTCCTATTTTACAGCCTTTCTAAGTTCATCATTAATTACACGTGAAAAACTGATAGATTCGTTTGATTTGATTAGTCTCTTTGATTGAATGATTTTCAGTTTTTTCACTAGATCATCATCTAAAACAATGCTTACTCTTCTTGACATGCTATGAACATGAGGTTTTTAGACGGTATTTAACAAAGTTGTTTATGAATGCAATTTCATACTTGTAGTTAGTAAGAGGATTTTGCAGATTTGAAAATGTTACAATAACCGAGATAATTCCCCTCTTCTAAAGAAGATAATTTGATAATTTTTAAAAAATAAAAAGAAAGTAGTGGGGGTTAGAATCTATTTTCTTTCGCTTCAGTTGAAATGAATTCCTTTAACATTTCAGCATGTTTTTTCCTATCCGTTTGGATTACCTCCCAAATCTTTACAAATTTGTCATTGTTAGCTTTTTGCGCGTCCTCAATGTACGTATTGACACGATTCAAGAATTCCAATGTTTTTGTTAGTTGATGTACAGCATTGTAGGGATTGTCAGAAAGTGTTTTTTCAGTCATGGTAATATTATATGATAAGAAATATTTTAATGATTATTTGAATTAATTACTTGCCATCGAAACCTTAGAACTTAGTAATCATCAAGTGTGCATTTTTTTGTAAAACTGAAGTAAAAATTTGCAATGGTTTCATATTGTCCTCCCATTTTCCAACAGTCTTCAGGTTCAATTGCATAACAGGCTAATTCCTCGTCTATCCATCCTCCATTAAATGATTCACAAGATTCTTTTGAAAAAGGAATCTGTTCATGTTTATCTGCAAACATTAGTATTCCAAGTATGACTGCAAACGGAATAACACCAATTAAAACAACAATCAAGATTTTATTCACGAATTTTCTCTCCTAAACTATGAATTAAGAATGATCTTGATTTTCAGGCGAAGGGTTTAGGTTTTTCAATAATAGTTTTTGTGACTAAAAAAACTACGAAATTAATAGAACCCATAGCAATAATTAAGATTAGTCATTATACAATTCAATTGACTGAAGAAAAAAATGAGATTGAAAAACTCATTGATAATATGATTACTAGTGGAGATGAATTAGTTGAGAACCTAAAATCTGTCTTACCAAACTCATTGACAGAATCTATGGTAATGTTTCATGAATCAAATGTCACAAATCTAAAGAAAATTAAAGAATTTCTCAACAAATAGATGTGAAATATTGCTTCCTATGATTGATACTATACCTTTTTTAATCATTGTCTGAGAATTTTTACTGTGAGTAGATCTAGAACTATCTCTATCACTGTAAAAAAAAAGATTGGAGATGCATTTGATGCCATTTTACAAATTCCGCCAAAGCTGATGCCTGATGCAAAAATGAATGATGATGGTTGGTGGTTCTTTACTGGACCTCATGGTAAATCTCAACTAAAATTCAATGAAAACAAGTCCCTTGGAATATTAAATCACCAGTATATTGATGAGGAATCCTCTTGGAATGTTCCAATGAAGGTGGTTTCTAGTGGTGATTTTTCTGAAGTTGTGATCACTTTGAATAAACCAGATGAACTAACTAATGATCAACTTGATCAAAGAATATCTGAAATTGGTGAGATGGTAGTTACAATGAAAAATATTATTGAATCTGAAACCTAAGGCTTTGTTCTAAAATTAATCCCTGCCTAGAACTGAATCTAAAAAGACAAATCATTCTTTGAGCTTAAATGTAAATTTAACAATAATATGTTGATAAAAAATGCCATATGAAGAAGTATGTTTTCAAAGATTGGAAGAAGACAATCCTGAAGATTATGAGAAACTAAAATCTAAGAAATCATCATAATCTTGTTTCTTTAGTCCTTTTCAGAATTATCAGAATTTTCGTTTTCTCGCCTGCCAGGTCCTACCATATCTTCTGGTTTTACCTTGTTGTCCCAATTTCCTCTAACCCCTTTTATCAGAGCAATGATTCCTGCTCCAACAAACCCCATAATTAATCCAAAGAATAATGCCTGATCAATTACCTTAACTGAACAGTCGATTTCAATTGGTGCTTTGTCATCAGAATACTCATAACATGTTCCAAACTCATTTGATTCTATTGTTGCTGCCTGATAATTATTTCCAAATACTCCAAGAATGACAAATCCTACAAAGATTAATGCTACACCAATCATGATAAATCGTATATCGCTCATATCATTTTTCTTGATATATCCTATTTACACTTTGAGTTGAAAATTTCCTAGAATTATTTTTCAAGTAATATTTTGAGATTTTCAAGTGAGGCCTCATAAAATGAGCCCATGAATGCAAGAAACTCTAAAAATTGTTTTTCAGACATCTTTTTGCTATTAAGATATGATTGCCATGTAAGTTCGACAATCTTTTTTGATTTTGCCTTTATTGAAATTGTTGCAACATATGCTCTTAATGGCAAGCCTTCAGTTGCAATATATGTAAAATACTCTTTATTTTTCCATGCAACAACATGCTCTTCGATTTTATTTCCATCTGTAAATGTAATTAATCTGATTGCGCCAACATCTCTTTTCTTTTTAGAAAGATAAACTGTCTTTTTTACATCAACTAACCAAGTTGGCAATCCTACAATATTACTAACTTTTCTCCAAACTTTATCTTTTGATGCTTTAATCGTAATTGTTTTTTTCACAGAACCTGTATGAAATGATTTTTTTGCAGTTTTTGCCATGTCATAACCTGAAATCCTATGGATTTTAAATTTTGGTTGTCCAACCATTTTTAATCCCCAAAAAATAATAATATCAAATGGTATTTGGATGGGGAAAAAAGAAACAAGAGGAAAAATCAATAGATGTGATTTCTCAGGAAAAAGAGGTTAAACTCTCAGACATTCCCAAAATTGTGACTGAACTTAACCAATTGAGAAAATCTCAAACTATCTCTGATATAAAATATCTAAGAAACAATACTGTACCCCTGATAGATGATCTGATGAAAATAGGTAATGTTCTTGAAAAAGACAATCTCCAAGTTGATGATATTGATAAGCATCTTGCAATTATTGTGGTTAGAGGCAAAAAGCAGGTTATTTCCGTTATCAAAAAAGATGTTGTACATTTACCAGAAATTTCATCTATCGATGATGCAAAAAAACTAGATTCATCACTTAACCAAATTCTTAAAAAAGTTGGCGATGTTTTGGGAAGGCAAACTAGAGTCATTCACATCTTTGCAAAAAAATACGCATCTCAGTTAAAAGGAAATCTTGCTGTAATGAACAAAAATCATTCCGAGATTCACAAACTACTAAAAAATTATGACTATGTACAATCAACATCTGATGAAATAATGGATACTCTAAATCAAATTAAAACTCTGAAGGAAACAAAACTAGAAAAAAATCAAAAGATTGAAGATACAAATCAAAGCAAACAGTCATTAGATGAAAAATTTTCATTAATACAGAATTCAATTGAAAAGATAAAATCTTCAGATAATTACAAAAAATATCTTGATTTGAAAAATGAATATGATGCTTTTAGTACTCAAAAATCAAAAATAAAAAATGAAGTTGATGTACAATTTACAAAAATTTCTCGCCCTTTGAGTAGATATGAGTATGGATCTGCATTAGACAAAGAACAAAAAAATATCTTGACCAAACTAGTTGAGAATCCATTTGATGTGATTATTCCTCAAAACATAGATTCTATTATTGTGATTTTAGAAAATGTTAGAAAAGGAATTTCTTCTGGTTCTATTTCTGTAAAAGATGTTGACAAGTCTTTATCTTACATTACAGAAACTGAGGAATCACTTGATGGATTTGTAAAACAGATTTCAGAATATTTAGGAAAACAAGAAAAGATGAAAAATGATCTGAGTTCTCTTAATCCTGATGAACTTATATCCCTGGAACGTGAACTGACTAAAAATATCTCATCTAAGGAAGATTTACAGCTCAAATCTGAAACTTTTCATGGTGAGATAGATGAGATTGATTCAAAAATTCCACAACTTGTATCTGAAATTGAAGTAAAACTAAGGGAATTCTCAAACACAAAATATACCGTATTACAATCTTAAAATTAATTTACTCCGGAATTGAAAGGATTTTTGTGATTTTCAAAAAGAAAAAGTTTGAGCGTAAAGTATTGCTGCAAAAAGATGTGCTTGATAGTATCTTGTCTTTCTGTCAAATGAAGCATCCAAACGAAGGAATCTTGATACTAAAAGGAAAATCCAAAGATGGACAAATCACAATAGATGGACTTGTAATTCCTCCTTTCAGTGAGACTGGGCCTACATTTGCCGGATTTCCTAATTCATTTTTACCGTTTGATATGAGTTATCTTGGAATTGTACATTCTCATCCAAGTGGTTCAGCTGAACCTTCTGTTACTGATTTGCATAACTTCTTTGGCTTGATCTCATTAATTGTAAAATCTCCATATGATGATGATTCTATTTTTGCATGGGATAGTAGTGGAAATTCTGTTCCTCTTTCAATTATCTAATGTGATTTTAATTTAGTCTAACAATGTGTTGTAATCGCCACATAGTTCTTCAAAATAACTTATAGAATTTAGATATGCATTCTGATCAAAATCACCGTAGAGAACTTTTTCAGCATTTTGAACCATTCCTAATCTTAAATGACATTCATTTGACATGGTTACCACTCTACTATCCATCAATTGCTTCATTCTTCCATCATGGCATGAAGCAATATCACTCATGTTTTCTTTTTGGCATTCTTCTAACAATTCAGGAATATTTTCATGACACCCTAATCCGTTATTTTCACAATGAGCTATTGCTTTATTTATCATCTCATCTGTTCCTCATGATTGCTTCATTGAGGGTTCTTTCTTCAAGTTCCTGACTTTCAATAATTTTTATGAAATGAAAAACAACTGTGATGCTAGCATATCCTATTACAAAAAAACATCCTATGAGAATAATTATAACAAAACTCTGTCTCATTTTATTCGCTATCCTGACTACTTTTAGTGGTTAGTTATCTGTTTATTTTTATGGAATGAGCTTTTTGAATTCTAAACATTTGGAATCATATTCATCCAAGTATTGTTTACTGTTAATTCGAGGATCTTTAATGTAAATTTCACAGGTTTCAGGATCTATGAGTTTACCTCCACTAGAATCATTAATAAAAAACTGTAATGCCAAAACCCCCAATAACGCTATTATCAAAATAATGGGTAACCTTTTTGAAGAAATATCCACAAATAATTTCCCCTTGATTTATGAAAAAAGCTTTGTATTTTCTTTCTATTTTGGATAATGAATTCAAAACCTTCAGTATTTTTTCTGACAAAACTTTATATCCCTTTTAAAGGTATTTTCAATGAATTGTTTAATTACAAATCTTATTTGGTATTCTTATTTGCGTCACTTGCTATTAGTATAGGATTACAGATGGTTCTTCCATTCCCATATGGCTTGGCTGCTGCACTGGGAATTTTCATTGCATTTCCATTGTTTCTGAGAAAACGATACATGAATCGTATGCGTGGATATGGTGGCGACTCTGAAACTAGAGGTGGTGGATTCTTTGGAATGGGTTCACAAGAGGGCTCTATGAAAGTAAAGTATGTTTGCCTTGTTTGTAACAACAAACACAAAGGTGGCACTTGCCCACGTTGTGGTTCAAAGATGCAACGGGCAGATTTTTAATCGTGAAAGAAAGATGGCATTAGAAGAATTAAGAAAAAAAGTCCTATATCAAAACTCCATAGAGATATGGATCGGAGTAAGTCAAGAAAAAAACATAGACTGGTTTGAAACTGAAAATTACAAAAAATTCATTTCTTTTCTTCTAAAAAACAATCTAAACATGAAACAAATGACCATATGCTTTGATGAATCAGATACAGCATCATATGGCGGTCACAGCAAAAAAGTATTTGCTAACAAGTTGGCAGCAATCAATGATGAAAATTCATTTTGCTATTCAATAAAATTGAATGATGGTGCTATTGAATTAATTCGAAAATTTGATCTCTAGTTTTATTATCGTTTTAACTTTGGATTCACTATTACATCAAGTGCATTTCCAATAAAGACAAATGCAAGACCTGTAATTGCAATCATTACTCCTGGTGGCATTATCCACCACCATAATCCTCTTGCTGCTGCACCAAAAATATTTGCATCATGTAGGATCTGTCCCCAAGTTGGGAATGATGGGTCTCCCAATCCTAGAAAACTAAGACCAGCTTCTGTAGTGATTGCTGCAGGGACTGATATTGCAATACTTGCAAATGCATAAGGCAGTAATTGTGGTACGATGTGCTTGAGAATTATCTTGGAATCTTTCTGGCCCATCATGCTTGCAGCATCCACATAACCTCGAGTCTTGATTTGAAGTGACATACTTCTTGATACTTTTGCAATTCCTACCCAACCAAACATCATCAAAAACCCAATCATCAAAAATATGCTATTACTAATTGTCACTGAAAGTATGATAAGAAATGGAAGTACTGGTAATGCATAGATTACATCGTTGAATCTCATCATTGTCTCATCAGTTTTTTTACCCTTGAATCCTGCATAGACTCCGTAAAGTAATCCCATAACTACTGAAGCAAATGCAACAACAATACCAATGAACAATGCAAGAGGTGTTCCCCACAACAATCCTATTGCTAAATCACGTCTTAACTCATCTGTTCCCATTAGTCCAAAAGCTTTACCACCAATGATTAGTTTTGATTCTGGAATCTGAGTTTCAGAATTTACTGAATACAAATCTACTGAAAAAATATAGTTTCCTTTCAGCGGTTCATTTGTTTGTGTTTTTGAAAAAACAATGTCTTCAGCTGACAATCTGTCCAAATCAAATTCAAATAATTCTGATTGCAATGACAAGTTTTTCTTTATTGCCCCATCTGTTGAAAAAATTCTCTCACTGTGAATAGTTTTTGAACTTGAGAATGGAAGAGATGTTGATAACAATTCAAGTTTAATGCCATCAGGTCTAATCACTGTCATTTGCAGTAAAGGGGAACCAGTATATTCTGATGAAAACTCGTAGATGAAATCATTTGGAAAGTCATCATAAAGAAAATTTAATCCAAACTGATGTGATGTAAGTGAAATCTCTCCCTGTGAATTTGTTTGAATGCTTGGCGTCTCTAAAATTCTATGCTCTGGAATCTTTTCAATCATAAAGAGATTCACCCAAATTGGAATTGCAACCTTTGGATATGAAATCCAGTGACCTGGATTATTCCACTCTTGAAACGTCTCAAGTGGAATAGCAATCATGGCAATTATTGATACTGCAACAAGTATTGCAAGAATTGTAATGCCTGCAATTCCCATCTTACTTTTGAGAAATTCTTGCCTTATTTCCTGAGGTGTTATACTACTCATTGACCTGTTCTCACCCTCGGATCAAAATAACCGTAAAGCAAATCTGCGATAAATATGCTGATGAGGAAAAATACTGTGAGAATGTATGTGGAACCAATAATTATTGGTAGGTCCATCACTGTAATTGCCTCAAAGTATAGTCTTCCCATACCTGGCCAATCAAAAACTGCTTCTGTGATAATTGCACCACCAAGTGAGCCTGATAAACTAAGTGCCAAAATTGTTATAATTGGTGGGGCTGCATTTTTTAGAGCATGAGTATAGATTATCTTTTTTTGCTTGATTCCAATTGTCTTTTTAGCCATAATGAAATCTTCTTGCATGATTCCTACCATGAAATTTCTTACCAAATAAGCCCATGAACCAAAACCAATCATTACAATTGTAATTAATGGCAATGTCATGTGGTATAACAATGCAACAATGTAGCCCGGATCTGATGATGGAATATCTGGAGTTGCCCTTGCAGGAAATATTTGATACGTAAATGCAAAAAGGAATATCATTAGCATTCCTATCCACCATACAGGAAAACTAGAACTAATTATTGCAAAACTTGATGTAACTCTATCAATAACCGAGCCAACCTTACTACTAGACAATGCTCCAAGAAAGATTCCTATAATTGAGATAATTATTGTAGCTGTTGTAAAAAGCAAAATTGTTCTTGGAAGTTTCTCTAAAATGATATCCTTTACATCCGAAGAACCCAGAATCACTAATAAGAAATGTTGCATGTCCCAAAATCAAGTAACAGTATTTTGTACATTGTAAGACCTACCCTTTGAGGAGAATACCACGGCTCATCTAACCCTAAAATCTTGATTCTCTGGTCTATCTGACTTTGAACAAAGACTTCAAATTCATCAACTGATGAAAAGCTTTGAGCTATTGTAGGATCTTCAGTTATCTCAGATCTAACCTGAAAGACAATTCCTTGTTTTAGTATGATATCCATGTTAGAGCCAACAAGAGCGATTGTAATGAGCAATGTAATCATCAAAACGCCAAACATTGTCACCATTCTTGTGGCAACATATCTTTTCATACCCAATAATCTAAAGTGGGAAATTAGTTTATAACAATATTCTATTTCTGCAAATTGGATTGAATCCTGAATTTTTTGCAGAGAGATTTTAGTTAAATGAAAATTTTGAATAAAAAGATAGAGTTATGGAGCAGGCTGTGCTGTTTCAAGCATTCTCTCTTCCATTAATCTTTCTCTTTCAAGAATCAGTTTTTCAATATCAATCTGGTTAAACCCTTCTGTTAGTTGCATGTTGACATCAACTACTCCCTGATTTATCGTCTCGTAAGCACCACTACCAATTCTATCTGGTAATGCATCAGCTTCTGCCTGAGTTACAATAACTCTTCCTGGAGGAACAAACTTGTTGTCAGCAATTTCAACACCGTCAGTAACAGTAGCTGCTACTCCAATTGAAACATTATTTCCAAGCTTTGCATTAAATATCAACGC
>PVMK01120291.1_pt1 | contig 19141 bp, 18 predicted proteins | sample 1853481 | NCBI WGS metagenome assembly PVMK01 (sample SAMN08533507, study PRJNA380276) | Marine sediment metagenome, whole genome shotgun sequencing project. | reverse complement strand
TTTGACCGCGAAGGAACTGACAGGTGGACGCGGGGTTGACATAGTGGTGGAAGTTGGCGGCACCGCCACACTTCAACAATCATTCAAAGCCATTCGCCGTGGCGGCCATATCCCCATCATTGGCGCCCTGAGTGGCGCACATATGGATATCGCGGTATACGAACTGATCATGAGCAATGCACATCTGCACGGAATCGGCGTCGGCAACCGTGAAGGCTATAACGATATGATGAGGTTTGTCGGTGAGCACCGAGTTTCTCCCATTATCCATAAGATCTATCGGTTTGATGATGCGGCAGTCGCCATGCAAGACATCGATAAGGGCGAACATTTCGGCAAGCTGGTGCTGAGTTATTGAAGCTTCAATTGACTGGAAAAGGGGCAGAACCCGTGTTAATAACCACCAGTTGTCAAGCCAGATACTGACGGCATTGTAAGGCTATTTTCTTTCCGCCTTTTCAGCTGATATGAAAGCTAGCTTACTACACTGCGATGGCTGCTCCTGGCCGATTTCGCCATTTCAAGTCACGCGGTTTTACGGGTCTCGTATAACTGCTCTACATTGTGAGTTCAACTGGTCGACGCAACACTTTAGTCTCTTCGATTAGAGGAAGGAGTGTTGCTGATGAAACAAAGACCCAGGATTTATTACTCAGATACCCAGAAGGCCCTGATGTGGGATCGCTGGAAAGAAGGAGAGTCTCTTCATTCGATCGCGCGTTTGTTTGACCGTGGACATGCTTCAGTCGCACGCATACTGGGTGAAACTGGCGGGGGGAGTCTAGAAATATTCTTTATTAATCTTTGGCTGGGTTTCACAGTGGCTATGAAGTGGCCGGCAGAGCCATGGACATCGATTTGATTCTGACCCTGGCCTCCATTTTATCTAGCGGCACTGGTACCTAAGAATCAGCTTGGTATCAAGTTCTACGACATAGGCGGCGATGCAAGCACCACTGTATTCCGGGTTTGATGTATATACGTACATGACGGTGGGTGTGTCGCCATAGATCACAATGCCCCTCACGGCTGTATCAAGAATCGCGTCAGGTTCACCGTACGCTTCAACGAGTTCTGGAGCTTCCCTGTTGAGCCATTTGCTGGTTAGTCCTTCCGGATGAGGCGTCCTTAAACTGGCAAATGCATCAGTGCAAAAAGTCATTGCCATTACACCTAAACTGATGAGTGCCGCATGCTGATGGGGTGTCATAGTAGACCTCCTCGCGGAAATATAAGAACCAACATCAATGCGTCATTGCCGCTATTGGATCGGGAGGTTACTGGGTTTTTGTTTGCAGCCTTATAAAAATAATCTGGCGAAGAAATAGCGGTTACTACCGCATATCTAAGTATAGTCAAGACGTGGAATTTTGCAGGCGAAGTTGGCCTAATTTCATACACACAGACCAACGAAACAAGTTCGCCTATGGGTCGTCTGCCGTTATAGGCGATTTTGCAGGGCGACATTCCGCTTTCTGGCGCAAAGCGAGCATAAGAAAACCATAAATCTGGCTGTCGTGAAATGGCGGAACCGGCCACAGGCGGAAGTCAGTTCCGATGCCAGGTGAGACAGGAAGGGAGCATTGGTTTTTTTGCTCAGACGATTCCACAGGCACTACCTGTAAAAACATGTGATCCTTAGATTCTTGATTTAGATCAATTTTCACGATGTTTAATCGGTTCAAACTAAAGTCGGGTTAGCTTCTGATTCCTAACCTAAAAAAATAAAATTGGCAAGGATGCTTTGGGCAAAGAAGCCAAGGGGTCAGTTGCAGTCCTTTATCAATCCTCCAGCTTCATGCCGCACACCGATTTTTATTCTGAAGAGTCAACAGTTATTAAAAACTGATAGCAAACAACTCAAACCTGTGAGGGGAGTTTGTGATGAATTTGAAAATCATTCTCGTAGCCGCTGCGATATTCTTTTCCAGCACAACATATGCCCAGGTTACAGCTGAATGGGACAACACGTATAGGGATTTCTGGCAAGAGTGGGTCCGTCTTTCCCAATGGTCTGATAGACGGTGTAATTGAACATAGGCATTTTCGCGTTACATCGGGTAACGGCTATATAGATATGACGGCTACCCTGGACGTGATCGGTAATTTGGCCACGACGAGGATGTGGGTTGAAGAGGGTATTGTTTATGAGGCTGATTTGTGGCTTGACTTAGGCGGCAGTCGAAGTGCAGATCCGTCCGAAGTCTGCTACAGCATTATTTTCGACTCACCGGCTCTGGATTCACCGGGGGAAAACTATAAGCTTTCCGATTATGGCGAAGTCAACGGGATTCCTAAGTGGTCATGCCCGGGCACCGTCACGATTACAGCGCAGGATGAGATCCAACTTAACGCCAGTGACGGAACATTTGCGGACCATGTACGCATAACCTGGAACGAGATGCAGGGTGCCACCGGTACCAGGTATTCCGATGCACGGGCGCCTTCCATTGGGCTGTCGGTGGTCACGGTGAAGACAGCGTTTGTGGTGAAGCGATTGGGTCCACTCCAGGCAACGGCTTTGACGATACCGGTGGTCTGGATGAAAAATCCTACTGGTACAAGGTGAAAGTGTGCACGGCGGGCGATTGTAGTGGTTTCAGCAAGGCCGATGACGGTTATCGGAGCGATGGCCAGGATGACCACGGTAACAGTTGTGCTGAGGCCACCTCTGTCGGCAGCAATTCAACAAATCAGGGCATCATTGAGAATCCCGGTAACTGGATATGGGCATACGGCCATCCTGAAAGTTCTGACGTAGACTTCTTTAGGATTGAGCTTCCTTCTGTCGCTTCATTAACCTTGAAAACGACAGGTAGTAACAATACATCCGGTAAACTCTGGACTGCTGAATGTATCGAAATTTCAGGTAAAAGTGATGGCGGTGAAGGTGATAATTTTCTGATTAATCAGGAATTGGCAACTGGCACCTATTATGTCAGTGTTCGTGGTGGCACTGGCTCCTATCAATTCGTTTCCAGTTTTGAAGCTTCATCAGCACTACCAGAAGCTCCTCCTGATGTTAGTGCCAGTGATGGTGCCTACTACGATGCAATCCTCGTCAGTTGGGGTGAGGTAAGTCTCGCGTCATCTTACAAAGTTTATTATTCAGAAGGAGTAACAACTGAACGAATCTTCCTTAAACAAACTACCGAGACCTCTACTTTTATTACAAGTCTTGAGTCCGGTGTGGTTTATTATCTGTGGGTCGCATCTGTAAATGCTAATGGCGAGTCTGAAAATGCAAGATTGGACTGGGGTCATGCTGCGGCAAGAACCGCACCCTATGCACCCACCTTGACCTCGGCCGAACCCGGTCACCAGGGCGCCGTGTTGAATTTTACAGCCAACCATGACGGCGGTTTCGCCATTACCGGCTACACGGCTAGTTGCGGTGCATTTAGTCAGGCTGGTTCTTCCTCACCAATAACAGTGGGAGGGTTAACAAATGGTGTCGAATACTCTTGCTCGGTAATTGCAACCAACGCGAAAGGTGACAGCCCATCATCTAATGTCTTGTCCGTAACACCAATTCCTAAAGAACTGATCCATTCAGACGGCTTTGAAGCAAAAACCAATTAGATAAATTCTGGTTTTTGAACAGAACCGACAAACGAGTATAGAAGATATAGACGCCCCCATCCTTCACGAGTATCGAGGACTATCATCATAGATGCATACCTTAAACAGTGGGTGACACCACTGATCCTCGTGAACAACGGAGACGTCTATGAACCAGAACATACTCTACGTCGGCCTGGATGTCGACGATACCCAGTACCACGGATCAGCCTTCAACAAAGACACCGGCGAAGTTATTGATTTCAAATGCCGGCCCACACTGAAGGGCCTGCTGCAGCAACTGGACAGGACGGCACGGCATTTTCCAGGCTGTACGATCAGCTTGTGCTACGAGGCCTCTTACGTCGGCTATTGCCTGCAGCGTGACCTGATATCACATGGTGTTCACTGCGATGTCGTCTCACCCAGCAGCATTCCCAGTCCGCGTGGCAAAGCCGTCAAAACCGACCGCATTGATGCGGGCTACCTGGCGCAGTTCTACGCCAACGACTTGTTGACCATCGTGCAGCCCCCGGATGAGGAGCAGGAACAGGATCGGGATATGCTGCGTTCGCGCCAGAAGCTGTTGCAACAGCAAACACAATTGCGCAGGCATATGCAGGCGGTGTTGCGTCGCAGTGGCCTGCATTACAAAGCCGAGACCGGCAACAAGAGCCACTGGACAAAACATCATTATGGCTGGCTGGCGCGTACCATCGATGGTTTATCGGGCAGTCTCAAGGTAAACCTGACATTGCTGTTGCGCGAGCTCACAGGACTTAACCAGGTCCTGGTAGAGTACGGTCAGCAGATCGAGGTGCTGGCCAGCACAGCGCGCTACCAGGAATCGGTTCAAGCGCTGACCTGCTACAAAGGCATCAAGAATATCTTTGCTTTGACCATGATTACCGAAATCGGTGACATCAAACGTTTCCCCCACCCGCGAAAATTGATGTCCTGGATTGGCATGGACATCCGGGAATATTCCTCGGGTGGCAAGCACCATCGGTTCGGGATTACCAAACAGGGCAATCGCTACTTGCGCACGGCGTTTGTTGAAGCCAACCAGCGCGGATACCGAACGGCAAGAATCAACAAGGACCTGAAGGCCAGGCGGAAAAACACTGCGCCCGAGCTCATTAACATTGCCGATCGCTGTTTGCGGCGCTTGAACAAAAAGGGCAATCGCCTGTTGCTCGCCGGCAAGCACCCCAACAAGGTCAAAGTGGCCTGTGCCCGGGAGATGGTGGGCTTTGTGTGGGAGTCACTGAATAAGGTGGCAGCCTAGAAAAAGCCAGAAATACGATTAGAACAGAAACCAGTTTGTCAGTTGCTTGAATCCACTGATTGATCCGGAGGATAAGACAGAGATTGGGAAGCCCACGAGAACTTCCTTAGAAACATCAGCCCCTGAGTATAGGTTGTGGTGACCCCAAAACGGACAGATCTTAATGCGTTAACCAGCACGCGAATACGAGGATGTTAGTCCACGGTCAGACCCGCTCTGTGATCAGACAGGAAAGTTCAAGTTGACAAAGGGGGCGTCTATACGAGGTAATTCAAACGCTATATTGCCAGAAACCCCAGAGTATTGAACGGCAATTCCTATCAGGTCCTCGGCCAGATCGCGGCGCAATCTGGCCATCTTTGAGTGTCCAGGACTGATCTCTACTCGAATACCCCTCTGTTTTATGCCAATTCCCACGCCCGGGGTGAAACCGGCCATACCGCTCCTCAGTCGGGAACAGCAAGCCGATAGATGGGTTGGGCTTGCCAGCCGGGGCCGCATCATTTCGGGCATGTCAAATCATTGGCCCTTAAGGACAAGCGGGCTCGAACCCATCTCTCTATGATTCAACCTGAATTGTCATCAGCATCTTAGGAGAACTATCCATGCGTAACTCGTCAGCGAGGTTGAAGAAAACGGCCTACATGGCTGTCATCGCCACAGGTCTTTGGGTGCTGGCCAATCCGGCGTTCCCAAACGAGCTTGCATATGAGCGGGTGATTAATTTAGAAGGGACCACTAACACTCGTGACATTGGCGGCTACCAGACCAGCGACCTGCGCACCATCCGCCCGCGACAGATTATCCGCTCCGAAAACCTGTCACGGCTAACAGCTGGCGATTTTCAGCAACTCGAAGAGATAGGTGTGAAAACGGTCATCGACCTGCGCACTGACAGGGAGCACGATAAATCACCAACAGTCTGGCTGGGTGATAATCCACCCCAGTTTTATCATTTTCCAGTCGGTGACGCTCAAAATGACTGGTTCAAAGCACAGCGTCGGTTGATGAAAAAAAGCAGGTTCACTGAAGAACAGTCCCTGGAGCTCATGAAAGATGGTTATCACATGATTGCAGAAGAGGGACCACCCAGCTACCAGAAACTGATGGGCGTGGTGCTTGATCAATCAAACTGGCCGATTCTGATCCACTGTAACGCAGGCAAAGACCGCGCAGGTGTTGCAGTTACGCTAATCCTGGAAGCGCTGGGTGTGGATCGGGAAACCATCATGGAAGAATTTTTGCTAACAAACGAAATTGGCCGTTCCGAGGAAAAATCCGTTCTTCTTGCCAATGAGAGCAAAAAATACAGTAGAAACGGCAGAGGTCCGTCGGCGAGTGCATGGTATCCGATCGTTGGCGTGCAAGCGGAAATGCTGGAGGCTTTTTACGCTAGCGTGAATGAACAGTACGGTTCCATGGATGCCTTTCTGACCGAATTGGGCGTTGATCAAGAGGCCCGCAGTGCGCTGATAGCATCATTGACTACGGAACAACCCAAATTGGCTATGGTTGAATGACTGCCTGAGGCCATGGCAGTCATTTTGCCTGGATACAGTTAAACCACTTCTGCTTTTGGAATGGCTGAATCCGCCCGGCTGCGATATTCAATGATTCTTTTGGCATTTATTGCTTGAGGAACTATGCTTATCAGCAATACGCAGGTCTACGATATTGATTTTGCGGGGCCGATGGCCTTTCTCAGGGTCAGCTTCTAGTGCCATAGTGCGCTGCTGGTGCCGAAACCATCCACGGCGATAAGGAAAATGGGCAGGCCTGTTTTCTTAGTCATCACGATAGATCCCTACGTAAACTTTTCCCGCAGTGTCAACGCTGGCCCGGTACATGCCGGCCGTGTTGAAGGTCAGTGAAATGTTCCCTTTGCGGTCCATGGCGATGATGCCGCCGTCGCCGCCCATTTCCGTGAGTTGTCCGTTGATTACCGCATCAGCCGCGTCGCCAAGGCTTATGCCCTGGTATTGAACCCGTGAACAGATGTCGTGCGCCACCGTGGCGCGGATGAAGTACTCGCCATGGCCGGTTGCGCTGACGGCGCAGGAACGATTATCGGCGTAGGTGCCGGCACCGATAATGGGAGAATCGCCAACCCGGCCCCAGCGTTTGTTGGTCATGCCACCGGTGGAGGTGCCGGCAGCGAGATTGCCTTCATGGTCCAGTGCCACTGCACCCACGGTGGAAAACCAGTCATCCGGGGATTCCGAAAGCTGGTAAGCCTCCGGATTGGCGCTGGCTTTCGCTTTTTGTAGCTGCTGCCAGCGGTGATCGGTGAAGAAATATTCATCATCTTCGAATTTAATGCCATGATTGCGAGCGAACACTTCGGCCCCTTCTCCCATCAGCATGACATGAACAGAGTCGCTCATGACCTTGCGCGCCAGCAGAATGGGGTTGCGGATATTGTGCACTGCCGCGACAGCCCCTGCGCTGAGGTTCGAGCCGTCCATGATGGATGCGTCGAGTTCGTTCCTGGCCTCGGCGTTGAATACGGCGCCCTTTCCTGCATTGAAATAAGGCGAGTCTTCGAGAATGGTGATGGCGAGGGTGACAGCGTCCAGGCTGCTGCCGCCGGATGTGAGGATTTGGTGGCCCGCTCTCACTGCGCGTTCCAGTGTTTCTCTGACCTCCTGTTCCCTGGTCTCGTCAAAGTCACCTTTCCTGATGGTTCCCGAGCCAGCGTGGATGGCAATGGCGACGCCTGCGCCCGGATTGGCAATTACGGTCATGGACATTGCTCCGCTGACTATCAGGGAAAGAATAAACGTGATGGCATGCCGGTACATATTAAAAAACCTGATCTTGCGACAGCCAGTACAAGGCTGCGTAGATTTTTGGATCCATGGCTTTACCTGCATCGGCTCGCTCCTGCAACCAGTTGTCCACCCGGTCGAGCGGGACTATGTGGACCCGGATGTCTTCGCTGTCATCTCCGCCACCCGGCCCGGTCCGGTGCAGGCCGCTGGCCCGGACGAAAGAAACGACCTCATCACTCATTCCAGCCGAACTCGGGCACTCCATCAGAATCTCCATGTGTGCCGCTGTAAAGCCGGTTTCCTCCTCCAACTCCCGGGCAGCCGCCACAAGCGTGGTCTCGGGGGTGTCATCCAGGTCTCCCACGAGCCCGGCCGGCAGTTCGATGACGTCCATTCCAACCGGTTTGCGAAATTGCTCTACCAGAACGATTTCCCTGCTGTCCGTGACCGCCACAAGCACGACAACGCCGGTGGCATTGCTTCTGCTCGTGAACTCCCAGCCGTTCCGTTCCAGCAGGCTCAGATATCTTCCCTTGTAACGGGTGATGTCATCGTACATGGCGTCAAAATTCCGGTGGCTCTGGTAGAATTGACAGATTGTAGCTTTGTTAGTCCGCATATTGCACCGGTTTTACCTGCGCATAACCCAAGTCCAGCCCAACCGGCATCTTCCGGCACGGAACCATTACGTCAGGAGTTGCTCAAATGGAGCCAGTGAAAATAAACAGAGGCTTTGAGGAAACGTCATGCCAATAACAAGATTCATCAGCGTTTTGGTCGCGTTGATTACCATTATCATGGGGACACATTTGAATGCCCAGGAGTCGCCAACCCCGGTGCAGGCGAGCCCGGCCGCTACTGATGCCCGCGCAAGTGAGCCAAAAGCCAGGGCAAAAGCCGAGGACGTCGCCACTCTCGAAGAAATGGCCAAACAGGCCTACCAGGACAAAAAATACGTGGCTTATTACTCTGCCAACATGAAACTGCTGAACCTGCGGCCTTACCAACCTGAATATATGCAAGGAGTCATAGTTGCCTGCGCTCAGTTGAATCGCCTCACAACGGCTTACCACTTTATGTTGAAAATGCAGCAACAGGGATTTTCCTACGATCTCAATGAAAATCCGGACACGGTAAACATCAGAAGCACGGAAGTTTACACATACCTGAATGACCTGATGATCGATGCGGGGCAGCCTTTGGGTACAGTGGAGTCCGTATTCTCACTGGCCGGTGAATATGCCGATCCGACAGCCATCACCTGGGATGAAAGCCGCGGCCGGTTCCTGGTGGGTACACAATCGGAAGGGGCCATTGTGGCCATGTCGGACGATGGTTCATCAGATGTCCTGATCCGGGCCAATGATGAGAATGGTTTGTGGGCCATCAAGGGCCTGCATGCGGATGCTGAAAATAATCGCCTTTGGGTTTCGAGTGCGTCGATTCCAGGCTTTTCCGCTTTCCGGCCCACCGAAAAAGGACGCGGAGCGCTTTTCGAATTTAACCTCAAGACGCTTGAATTGATAAACCGGTTCAATGTGCCGGTGGATGAGTTGCCACACGAGCTTGGTCCGATCGCGGTAACAGATTCTGGTGATGTCTACATCATTGATCATGCAGCTTCCGTTGTTTACCGCAAAGCTGCCGATGGTAAGTGGTTGGAAGTATTTCTGGGGAGCACCGAACTGGATGCGCTTCAGGCTATCGCCGTGACACCGGATAACAGCAGATTGTTTGTGTCCGATCTCTACAAAGGTGTGCTTGTGGTCGATCCTGTGCAACCCACGTCCGCGATGTTAGCCGGCCCCGAGAACATGAATGTGGGCGGGATAACTGGCCTGGCCTACGGCCAGGGACATCTGGTCATTACTCAAAGTGGTTTCCAGCCGGAAAGGGTGGTGCGGCTCAAGCTTGACGCCAGCGGAGGGAAAGTCCTCAAGGTAGCCGCGGTAGCCAGCGCCATGGAGGAATTCGACCGCCCGGGATTAGCTACCATTAAAGGCGAGCATGTGTACTATTTCGCCAACCTGGGCAGTGAATCTGTCCGCGCCGCAAAGGAGCCGGTGGCAATGGTTCGCTCACCTTTATCCTCACAAAATGAAGCCCCTTCTGAGGCAATGCAAAAGGCCCTCGAGCGGACCGGCTCCGGGTAAATATCAAATTCATGAGCCTTCCCCCCGTCTACCTCGTCGATGCCAGCATCTACATTTTCCGTGCCTGGTTTTCCATGTCGGACGAATTCGTCAACGCGTCGGGTGAACCGACCAACGCGGTCTATGGTTTCTCTGGCTTTCTTTGCAGCCTGCTCGAGCAGACCTCGGCTGAGTACGTGGCCATCGCTTTCGATGAGTCGCTGACGACCAGCTACCGCAATGAAATCTATCCGGAGTACAAAGCCAACCGTGATCCGGCGCCGCCTGACCTGAAACGACAGTTCTCCTGGGCGCGTTCCGTTGCCGAGGCAATGGGTTTGCAATGTTTTTCCGATCCCCGTTATGAAGCGGATGATCTGATTGGAACACTGGCCGGGCACTGGCGCGAGCGCGGCCATTCGATTTGCGTGGTTACCAGCGATAAAGACCTGGCCCAACTTGTAGGTGAAAATGACTACTGGTGGGATTATTCACGTAATCAGAAACTCAACGCCCGGCAGTTGACCGAGAAATTTGGCGTGATGCCGGAACAAATGGCCGATTTCCTCGCACTGACCGGGGATTCAGTGGATAACATCCCGGGTGTTCCGGGCATTGGCCCCAAGTCAGCATCCGCGTTGTTGAGTCATTTTGGCGACATGGACAGCTTGTTTGAGCGCCTGGGCGAGGTACAGCATCTGAGCATCAGGGGTGCAAAATCAATTCACAGGAAATTGCAGGATAACCGGGATGCAGCCGAACTGGCCAGAAAGCTGACCATCATTGAAACTTCGGTGGAATCCGCTCTCGCTTCGCCCGATCTGAGGCGTAACGAGATCGACACGGCAACACTGAATCGATTATTCGATGACCTGGAATTCGGCGGAATGCTAAGGCAACGCTGTTTGAGAAGTTAGGGAACCGCTGCAGTCCGGCCTTTCAAGTCAGAAGTTGCCCGCCTTGCTCGACCCTGCGGCGCAGGACGCTGTTACGCGGGAAGTGAGCGAGCAGGAAATCCATCTGGTCGGCCAGGATGCTGCGGCCCTGCAGATAAACGTATTCCGCGTGGGTGGGTATGAATGGTATGGCCAGCAGTTCAATGCAGGCCTGTTCCGGAGTACGGCCGGCCTTGTGGTTGTTGCAGCGTTTGCATGCTGTGACTACGTTGCCCCAGGTATCTGCACCACCCTGGCTGAGGGGTTTCACGTGATCCCGTGAAAGCATGAAGTTCGGGAACTGCTCACCGCAATAAAGACAGAGTGACTGGTCACGCCGGAACAGGGCCTTGTTGCTCAGGGGCGGTGTATAAGTATCCGAAAACAGGTGGGTGTGAGGATGGTGGCCATAACTGGCGATGATGGCATTGACTTCGATCTCGCTTTGCACGCCGGAAGCAGCATTGATGCCTCCGTGAATCGTGTACAGAGCCCGGCCAAGCGAGTAACTGACCTGTTCCAGCGAGATCAGGCGCACTGCGTCCTGGTAGCCAATCCACTCCAGCGGCATTCCCGCGACATCAGTGCGTAACACTTGTTGATTCAGGTCCATGTCCATCAGTCTCTGCTTATGTTGCAGCTATGGTCAAGACACAAGATTCAGTGCCAATATTACTCTTTCATTGCTATATATCCGGTTTTTGCTGAAATGGCAAGTCTGTAGCGGGTTTTTGTTGACTGGGTTACAGTTAGAATCGACTGTTGACCCCTTATCCCAGAACCTCGAGAAGCTATACGGGTCAAACACTTGTTCGGCGAAACCGGAGCATGAAGTGCGGCAATATTTCAGATCAACAATTTTCTCTGTCATGGTGGCCTTCGGGCCGGGCCCGGCCGCCCTGGGCGCCCTTCCGGCCGTTGTCGATGGTGAGCCCTTGCCATCTCTGGCGCCGGTCCTGGAAACGGTGCTGCCGTCGGTTGTGAATATATACACGCAAACGCGTGTGCGCATTCGCAGCCCGCTGCTGGACGATCCGTTTTTTCGCCGCTTTTTCAATGTGCCTGACACCCCTCGCGCACGTATTTCACAAAGCCTGGGTTCCGGTGTGATTGTTGATGCCGATCAGGGCTATGTGCTGACCAACAATCATGTCATTTCGGGATCCACCGAGATTTCGGTAACCCTGGCGGATGGCAGGAGTTTTGAAGCTGAGCTGATCGGCACTGATCCGGATTCCGATCTCGCGATGGTCCGGATTCCGGCTGAAAATCTGCGGGCGCTGCCCCTGGCGGATTCCAATCAGCTACGGGTTGGGGATTTCGTGGTGGCTGTCGGCAATCCATTCGGCCTCGGCCAGACAGTGACTTCCGGGATTGTCAGCGCCCTTGGCCGGACCGGTTTTCGTGGTCTGGAGTTTCAAAATTTCATCCAGACCGACGCTTCGATCAACCCGGGTAATTCCGGTGGCGCTCTGGTCAACCTGCGCGGTGAACTGGTCGGAATCAACAGTGCGATCTTCACACCCAGCGGCGGCAACGTTGGTATCGGATTTGCGATTCCTTCGGCCATGGCGAAGTACGTGATGGGCCAACTTGCGCAATTTGGTGAAGTCCGGCGCGGTACGCTGGGCGTTTATGCGCAGAACCTGACCGCTGAGTTGGCGGGCGCTTTTGGCGTGGAAAGCGGCAAGGGTGCACTGGTGGCCGAAGTCGCACAAGACTCAGCGGCTGATAATGCCGGAATCCAGGCCGGCGACGTCATAATCGAAATGGCGGGCTACCGGGTGAATAATGCCCAGGAGTTCAATAATCTGGAAGGGCAACTGCCGCTGGACGAATCACTCACGGTCGAATTTATCCGGGATGGTGTTACCAGGCGGTTGGATTTGATCACCGCAGCTTTGAGGGATCTTGATGGTGGCACGATCGATCGGCGTCTGCGTAATGCAAAATTCGACGAATTGCCATTGAAGCTACGATCCGCACGGATTGAGGGCGTGCTGATTTCCGAACTTGAATCCGGCAGCCAGATGGCCCGGAGTGGATTGCGCCCGGGTGACATCATTACCGGCGTTAATAAAAAGAGTGTTCGGACTCTTGCGGAATTCCAGGCTGAAATTTCATTGGCCAGCGGATCGATCTATCTGCAGATTCGCAGAAATGGCCGTGAGTATGTCGCCCGGATTGACTAAAAGTGGTTCAGTGGTTCCGCTCATCCCCAATCTGATTTATCCTCTCGTTCCAAACTTCACATGGAGTCATCGTGAGTTACTGTTCAATATCCGATAGCCATTCCAAACAAGTGGTATCACTCATCCCCCTGCGGGCAAGCGAACTGGATGATTGGATGCAGTCAGCAGCTCCAAACCACCGGCAATGGGCTGAGACTTCCGGATTCAAGGCCAGGCCGGGTCAGTTTTGCGCCCTGGCTGGCTCCGAAAACGAGGTCCGGTTGGTGATTTTCGGAATGCAAAAAGAGGGTTGGATAAGCCAGCTGTCAACAATATTTTCAAAGTTGCCGGAAGGCATTTATCGGCTCCAGTGCGACTGGGACCCACAACAGCGCCTGCAGGCCAGTCTTGGCTGGGGCCTGGCTGCTTATCGTTTCGACCGTTACAAAAAAAGCAAGACGCCTCAGGCGACACTGCTGCTCGACGAAGATATCGATAAGGATGTTCGTGCCTTGTGCGATGCGCAATGCCTGGTTCGTGATCTCGTCAATACGCCAACCGAGCACATGGGGCCCGGCCAGCTTGCCGATGCGGTGATTGTCCAGGCGGATTTTTCAGGCGGCGACAGCGAAACGATCGTGGGCCAGGATCTGCTGACCCGTAACTTTCCCGCCATTCATGCCGTGGGCCGCGCATCAGACCGGGAACCGAGACTGATACAAATGACCTGGGGTGATGAAGAGGCTCCGCTGCTGGCTTTGGTCGGCAAGGGTGTGTGCTTCGATACCGGGGGGCTTGATCTGAAAACCGCAGCTGGCATGGCGCTGATGAAAAAAGACATGGGCGGTGGCGCTCATGTGCTGGCGCTGGCCAGGCTGGTGATGCAGTACAAGCTTCCGGTGCGGCTGTTGTTGTTGATCCCCGCCGTGGAAAACTCGGTTTCCGGTAACGCCTACCGGCCTGGCGATGTGATAGACACGCGCAAAGGCCTGTCCGTTGAAATCGGCAATACCGATGCCGAGGGCAGGGTGGTTCTGGCTGGCGCGCTGGCCAATGCCTGCGAGCAGAATCCTGGCCTGGTGATCGATTTCGCTACTCTGACCGGCGCAGCGCGGATAGCCATGGGTCCCGAGTTGACGCCACTGTTCAGTAATCACATCGACGTTGCCCGCGCGATCCAGGATGCGGGTGAAGAGAGCGAGGATCCGATGTGGACGATGCCGCTGTATCAACCGTACCGGAAAATGATCGAGAGCCCGATTGCTGATCTGAGTAATTCCGGCAAGAGTTCCTATGGCGGCTGCATTACCGCGGCGCTGTTCCTGGAGCATTTTGTCGAAGCCGAGATTCCCTGGGTTCACATCGACACTTTTGCCTGGAACCAGGCCAATCACCCCGGCAGGCCGCAAGGTGGTGAAGCGCTGGGGTTGCGGGCCGTGTTCAGGTATCTGCAATTGCGCTACGGTTCAGCGGACGCAAGCAGCGCCACTTGAACGGACTTTGGGCGGATAAAAGCTGAATTGCACCAACACCGGATATACGTAGCGTTAAGTGCCCGAATTTTAAGAAAATATTCGTTGACACCGGGGTGGGTCCATATATAATGCACGCAGCTTGAATTACGTCTGATATTTATGCAAAACCATTTCGATGTCCTGTATTAAGTTCTCGTCCTGTTCTTCATAAGTAATAGAAAAACTTCCAGCAAAATGGCCTTTTCAAAGGCTCCAAAACTCTTGAATGAAATAGGAATTAATTATGTCTACTACTACAGGTACCGTTAAATGGTTCAACGAAGCCAAAGGCTTTGGCTTTATTGAGCAGGAATCCGGCTCCGATGTATTTGCTCACTTCAGCGCTATCTCCGGCTCGGGGTTCAAAACCCTGGTCGAGGGCCAAAAAGTGCAGTTCAATGTGACGCAGGGCCAGAAAGGTCCTCAGGCTGAGAACATCGAAGTACTCTGACCCCCGGGTCAGTGCATGGAAAAGGCGGGGCCTGTGGGTCCCGCCTTTTTTATTGGCCGGAGATCCAACCCGGACTCTGACGGATTATCATCTTGAACACACGCGCATTTTCAAGCCTCAAGCTGCATCCCGCCCTGCTGACGAACCTTGCGTCCCTTGGCTACCAGGCCATGACGCCTATTCAGGCGCAGAGCCTGCCCCCCATTCTGGAAGGTAAAGATGTCATTGCCCAGGCCAAAACAGGCTCGGGAAAAACCGCAGCCTTCGGTCTCGGTCTGGTGCAAAAACTCGATGCAAAGCTGTTTTGCGTGCAATCCCTGGTGCTATGCCCGACCCGGGAACTGGCAGACCAGGTTGCCAGGGAACTTCGCAGACTGGCCCGGTCCATTGATAACATCAAGGTGCTGACCCTGTGTGGCGGTGTTCCGCTCGGCCCGCAGAGAAATTCGCTGGAACACGGCGCCCACATCATTGTAGGAACGCCGGGACGAATTGAGGATCACCTGCGCAAAGGCACGCTGCTGCTGGACCAGCTGAATACTCTGGTACTTGACGAAGCAGACCGCATGCTGGACATGGGCTTCCAGCAGGCCCTGGATGCAGTCATCGCACGCATCCCCCGGCAGCGCCAGACGCTGTTGTTCAGCGCGACCTATCCCGAGCAAATACGTTCCATGGCAGAGCGCATCATGATCCGTCCGGTGAGGGTGCAAGTGGCTTCGATCCATGACAGCGCCACCATCCGGCAGCATTTCTATTGTTTTGGCCAGAATAAACAGCGCCTGACGGCTCTGCGCCTGCTGCTCCTGAAATTTCGCCCTGAATCCACCCTGGTATTTTGCAATACGAAGCGGGAGACCGAGGAAGTGGCCGAAGATCTTCGCAGCCATGGCTTTAGCGCGCTGGCCTTGCACGGTGACCTGGAACAACGAGCCCGTGACCGGACTCTGGTGCTATTTGCCAACAAAAGCACTTCGGTGCTGGTCGCCACCGACGTGGCGGCGCGCGGCCTGGACATCGATGCGCTGGATGCCGTTGTCAACTACCACATCGCACGTGACAGTGAGTTGCATATCCATCGTATCGGCCGTACAGGGCGGGCCGGCAGCAAGGGAATCGCCTGCACTTTATATAGCGAAAAAGAAGACTATAAAGTGGCCCGGTTGGAAGAATATCTTGAGCAAAGTATTGATGCCGAGCCTCTGCCGCCCTTCAGCCTGTTGGAAAAACCCACATTCAGGCCGTCCATGACAACTTTACAAATTGACGGTGGCAAGAAACAAAAAGTGCGGCCCGGCGATATTCTGGGAGCCCTCACCGGCAAAAACGGCATCGCTGGAAAACAGGTCGGCAAAATTCATATTTTTGATAACCATGCTTATGTAGCAGTAAATCGAGACTCTGCCAAACCGGCATTGAGAAAATTGAGTGAAGGAAAATTGAAAGGCCGGTCATTCCGGGTCAGGCGGCTGTAGAGAGCTGCCCCGGGTATTCCGGACAAGCGTTTGTGTGAGTCAATCCACCTCGGCTCGAGTCCATCTTTTGAACCTGGTCGAGTTGATTATTCGGAAATTGCGTGTTGTATTTCTTATATCGCAAGCATGGCATGAATTGAGTTAGATATTGTCACAGTTCTTGTTTACAATCCGAAAATGGTAAGCGCTCAACACAGATTATTCCTGCACTTCATATTGTTTCTGATCGTGCTGCTTTTTCTCCAGGCATGCACTTCTGTTCCCGTTGCCCAACGGGCAGATAAACGCGCACAGCTGGACCTGGAAGCAGAAGAAACGATAGTCCAGATGCTCGAACAGGACCCGGGCATCCAGCAGGAACTGGAAGAAGCCGCCGGCTATTTCGTTGCACAGGTCTCAGCAGCCAATTTGGCGGTCATTGGCGGCGGCCAGGGGATCGGCGTTCTGGTCGACAAGCGATCCGGAGACAGGACTTATCTGAATGTGAAACGGTTCGAATTCGGTGCAGGGCTGGGCGTTCGTTATTTTCGGGTTCTGCTTATTATCAAAGAACAGGCAAAGCTGGAGGAAATCAGAAATGGCTGGACCTTCAGGGGAGTGGCGACCAATGTGGCCGCCGGCCAGAAAGGGAGTGAAAGCATTTCGCAGGCCGGTGAAGGGCTTTCGGTCCACATTCTGTCTGATTCGGGTGCATCCATCGCCGCCACTGCCCGAATGGTTCGCTTATCCGTAAACCGGGATTTGACCGATACCGGCCTGTCTGAAATCTCCATTCCCAATATCGGATTCGGGATCGAAGATGGCCGTACTGAACCCGAGAGGCGCAGGTGGGATCATAAGATGCCGTTCCTGGCCCAAAAAGTCATCGACAAAGGCTATGACCTGCCTTTGCCTTATGGCCTGAAGTTAGCCTACGTGAATGTGGACCAGGAGCAGCTCCTGACCAACCTGTGGGTTGGTTTTAATGGTTCTGAAAAAGTGCCTCTTGATTGGGTGAGTTTTGACAATGCTTTTTCGGAAAGCAATACGACCCAATTGATCTTTGATACCTGGGTTTTTCCCTTCATGAATGTATTCGCCACCCTGGGTAAGGTCGATGGTCAGGCCCCGCTTGAAGTTCTCATTGATGGTAACGGCATGCTGGACCAACTCGAAGTGGATTGCTCGCGACCGGGTAATTTTCTTATCTGCGGCCTGCTTCAGGACCAACAATTTCTGCTGCCATTTGCTGCAAACTTCGAAGGCAAAAACTACGGAATTGGTATGAATCTGGCGGCAGGCTGGAAAGGCTTTTTCGTCACCATTCCGATGACCCTGGTCTACGCAGACCTGGAAACCTCCGAAACCGACGGTTTGATCTTTTCGGCCTCCCCCCGGCTTGGAAAAGTTTTTAATCTGAACAGCAAAGGCAACCTCGCCCTCTATATTGGCGGAAGTTATCTGGACAGCGATTTGACAGTGACCGGGTCCTACCCCGTTGAGGCTATCAATCTCGACATTGACTATACCATTGACCAGCAAAACAAGGACAAATGGAATGCAATAATCGGAGCCAACTGGGATATCAGCAACCGATGGTCAGTGCAGGCTGAGTACAATGGATTTATCGGTTCTCGTGAGACCTGGATGGGGTCGATTTCCTGGCGCTTCTAAAATGCTTCGGTGACTGACAGGTACCAGGCTTCATTTCCCTTGTCGGAGCGTGCGAAATCGATACGAAGATTGATGCGTTGGGATTCCAGCAACATGAATCGGATACCCACCCCATAACTGGGTATGGTTTCATCCTCTCCGTGCATGCTGAATGAATCATTCATCTGCCCTGCTCCGGCAAACCCAACCACTCCCCATTTTTTGTAAATCCGCCAGCGAAGCTCAGCCTGGGCATACAGTGATTGTTTACCCAGGTAGTCGGTGGCGGGAAAACCCCGCAAACCCAGTCTGCAGGTGTCCCAAAGGGGTACTTGTCCGCTTCGGCTGCAGCCGTTGATTTCCCAGGCTAATACAAGAGAGTCGCGCAAGGGGTGATAAGACCTGAATCTTGCATGGTAAGACTGGTAGGAGTCAGCCTCGGAATTCGACTGATGGCTGCTTATGGCCTTGAGTTCGAAATAGCGACCCTGATAAGCATTGGAAGGCAGGTCACGTGAGTCGAAATCAAGATGTACACCCACACCCGGAGCGCTGATATTCGACTCATTATTGAACCCGTCCTCTTCTTTATCCAGATCGATGGCCTGAGAAATGTCGAGATACCTGGCGGATAGTCCCAGATACCAATTGCCCCAAAGTTTTCTGGATATGCGGGCTTGAAAAAATGAGCCATTCACTAGCCAGTCCACCGACTTTCCGGCGTTATCTTCAGAATCAGGCGGAATCAATCCCAGTTTAAGGTCAAGGTAGGCTGCCACGCCGGTGAATCGCCATGTGTCCTCTTTCCAGTAGTTTTGTTGCATGACACCGGCAAACCAGCTTTCGTTATTTGTATACCCTGCGGCAGCGCCGGTAAACGAGGCAGGTTGCGCGTTTTCTTGTTCCTCGGTTTGGGAATAGAAATATGCGCCCCCCAGGATCAGTCCAGTTCCAAAAGTGGGGCTTGATGTCGGTATGGGAACAAGTAGCAGATTTTCGGGCTTTTTGCTCAGAAATTTAAACCGTGAGTATTCCTCAGTCAGGTCGGGAATAGCCTCAACAGGCAGGTCAGTAGAGACAGGGTGCTCTTCGGGTGCTCCGTCATCCGGGCCAGCGAGAGAAATGGCAGGAGTTATGCACGCCAGTGTGGCAATTAACGTAATAAAACGATTCACAATTCACATCTCAATACATCTTGCGACGTGATGCAA
>PVMK01118599.1_pt1 | contig 19143 bp, 19 predicted proteins | sample 1853481 | NCBI WGS metagenome assembly PVMK01 (sample SAMN08533507, study PRJNA380276) | Marine sediment metagenome, whole genome shotgun sequencing project. | reverse complement strand
TATGTCTACCTGCTCGGACCAGAGAGCCAGGGAGTGACCGGGCAGAGTATCGACGCCCAGTAATAAATTAGATTAAGTAACAGTTATTAACCCTTGTTTTTATAATAATTTTTCTTCTTTTTGAAGTTGCTTTTTCGTCGAGGACGGTTTTCAGCAACCGGCGCACGCAAGCCAGCTTCTTTGTAAATCAACCTGACTTGCGCGGCTGTCAGCGGCATATGTTTGCCCCGGCGCAACTTCCTTGGCAATTCAATGGGGCCGTAGCCAATGCGCATCAGGCGGCTGACCTTGTAACCAAGCGCTTCCCACATGCGCCGGACTTCACGATTTCGCCCTTCCTTGAGCGTCACCGTAAACCAGCGATTGGCGCCATCACCACCGGTCGACACGACGGTGTCAAACGCTGCCATGCCATCGTCCAGCATGATGCCTTTCTTCAATTTCACCAATTCAGAGCGTGTGGGATTGCCGTGCACGCGTACTGCGTAGCGACGCACCATTTGTGACGAGGGATGCATCAGGGCGTTGGCCAGTTCGCCATCGGTGGTAAACAGCAACAAACCGGTCGTCGTCAGGTCCAGTCGTCCGACTGCTATCCAGCGAGCGCGGTTAAGCTTTGGTAACGACTCAAAAACAACCCGACGTCCCTCAGGATCGGAACGACTCGTAATCTCGTCACCTGGCTTGTGATAGATGATGTGTTCGTGGCTTTGTCGCGCGCTGCGCACACGCAACGGGCGTCCATCGAGCGTGAATCGCTCCTGTCCGGAAACGGTGTTTCCTAATTCGGCCGCACGGCCGTCAATAGCGAGTCGACCTTCTTTGATCCAGCCCTCTATTTCGCGCCGTGACCCATGGCCTGCAGCGGCCAGCACTTTTTGCACGCGCTCAGCCATCAGTTCTGCTACCGAACGTTGGTCGCTGAGGAATCAGTTTCTTGCCGATCGTCCTCTTGCTCCTCGTCGGAGCCTGGCCCTTCGTCTTCGTCAATCGCCTGGATGACGGTTTGATTCTCAACCGGATCCGGCCACTCAGTCGCGTCAATCGGCTCCAGGTTTCCTTCAGCCGATAACGCGGCTTCTATGTCTGGTATGTCTTCCACGACCGCACGCGGCTCATCACTCGTACTATCTTCAGTCTCGATTGCAGCCTCGGCCTCAACTTCAATAGCAGCAACCTCGGGCTCATCATCAACAGCTGCTTCGTGACCGTCCCCATCCTCGTCCTCGGGGTAAAGCACCGGCAAGTCAATCACCGGCACGGTTGGCTCCGGCTCTTCGTCCTCGTCCACGGCAGGCAGATTGAGCTGAACCCGCAAGCTCTCCCAGTCGGACAAATCAGCCAGGGGAGGCAGATCATCAAGCTTCTTCAGATTAAAATAATCGAGAAACATCTTTGTCGTGCCGAACATTGCCGGCCGTCCTGGCACATCACGATGTCCAACTACCCTGACCCACTCGCGCTCGAGCAACGAACGGATAATGTTCGTGCTCACCGCAACGCCGCGAATTTCTTCGATCTCACCGCGCGTCATCGGCTGCCGGTAAGCAATCAATGCCAGCGTCTCGAACAACGCCCGTGAATAGCGCGGTGGCTTTTCTTCCCATAATTTCTGCAGTCGATCCGCCATTTCAAGCTTGAGTTGCAAACGAAAACCGGAGGCGACTTCAGTAATTGTCATGCCACGATCCGCGTAGTCATCCAGCAGGCTGCTGATCGCCTGTCGCAACTGTGATTTCTCCGGCTGCGAGGCATCGTCGAACAGCTGTTGTAACTGATCGATACTCAGCGGCCGTCCAGCCGCCAGCAGTGCTGACTCGATAAAATATTTGATCTCGTTGTCGTCCATTTAGGATCGGTCTCTCTTATTCATTAGATTATTGTTTTGGTGACAACTCACAGATCTTCACCCTCGTCAGCGACCAGTCGAACGGATGTCGACACCCGAATATGCAAGGGAGCGTACGCCTCCGCCTGCACTACCTCAATTGTTGACTGACGCAACAGTTCCAGTATTGCGATAAAGGTCACTGCGACACCCATGCGCCCTTCTTCAGCATCGAACAGATCCGAGAATGTCGCGAAATTTTTCGTCTCGATACGTGACAAAATCTCTGACATGCGTTGCCTTACCGAAAGCGGCTCGCGCTGCAGGTGCAGATTGGAAAACATTTCGGCACGTTTTAATACATCGTGAAACGACAGCAGCAATTCCTTGAGTGTCACATCCGGCATTTTGGTCGCGACTATTTTTCGTTCCGGCGTTTGGACATTCGCCACAAGAACATCACGTTCCAGGCGTGGCAAGTCACTCAGATCCTCGGCGGCTTTCTTGAATCGTTCGTACTCCTGCAAACGGCGTACGAGCTCTGCTCTTGGATCATCTTCCTCTTCTTCTTCCTTCTCCGGACGTGGTAACAACATGCGTGACTTGATCTCTGCAAGCATCGCGGCCATCAGCAGGTATTCGCCGGCGAGCTCCAGCTGCAACTCGGTCATCATGTCGATGTATTCGACGTATTGTTTGGTTATCTCTGCAATCGGAATATCGAGAACATCGATATTCTGTCGGCGAATAAGATAGAGCAACAGATCGAGCGGCCCCTCGAACGCTTCCAGGAATACCTGCAACGCATACGGCGGTATATATAAGTCTTGCGGAAGCTGCGTTACGGGCTCGCCATCGACGACCGCGAAGGGCATCTCACCTTGTGCCGGCCCCTGCTCCTCGTGCCCTTCTGGCTTGGGCGCGTCTTTGCTGGTGACTACTGTGAGTTCAGGTTTCATGATTTTCCAATGCAGGGACGACGTATTTTAGCGTACTTCGCTTGCTTACCGACAGAGTGTTTGTCTTTGTCTTCGACTTTATCTGGCCAGTGACCTGACATCGCCAAGCCCCTGTCGCAGAACTTCGACACTGCCCCCGGACAAGTCAATGACCGTCGTGGGTTCCACGCCAGTGGGACCTCCATCGACAATCATCTCAATCTGGTTGCCGATACGCTCCTCAATCTCGTACACATCGGTTAATGGCAGGTCATCTCCAGGCAACGACAACGTGGAACTCATGATGGGCTCACCAAGAGATTTGAGCATGTCATGCACGATCTGGTGATCCGGCACACGCAGGCCGATCGTGCGGCGTTTCGGGTTTTGCAGTCGTTTGGGCACTTCCCGGGTCGCCTGCAGGATGAATGTGTAAGGTCCCGGTGTCAGAGACTTCAACAGCCGGTAGGCCCAGTTATCCACCTTTGCGTACAGGCTGATCTCCGATAAATCCGTACAGACCAGCGTGAAATTGTGGTTTTTGTCGGTTTCCCGAATCCGGCGAATCCGGTCCATGGCGCGCCTGTCACCGATATGACAGCCAAACGCATAGCTGGAATCCGTTGGGTAGGCGATCAGCCCGCCATTGCGAATGGTCGCGACCACCTCGGCGATGAGCCGCGGCTGGGGATTGGTCGGATGGATTTCTACGAGCCTTGCCATGCGCGGATTGTAGCGGCACATTCCCGGCGCTGCTGAACTACTTCACGCGTTTCGATCGGGCAGCTATTTACGTTATCATGCGGCACCCTGTGGCCAGCGCAAGAAGCGAACTATCCATGCAACTACTGATCGACTACATCCCCATAGTCATTTTCATCGCCGCGTACTTTTATAAGGACATTTTCTTCGCTACGGGCGCCCTGATGATAGTGATGCCCATCGGGTTGCTGGTTCAGTGGTTGATGACGAAGAAGCTCAACAAGATTTACGCGGCATCAACCGTGCTGGTACTGATACTGGGCGGCGCAACGGTAATCTTCAGGAATCCGACATTTCTTTATTGGAAACCAACGGTTCTGAACTGGGCGGCCGCCATCGCCTTCCTCGGCAGTCAGTGGATCGGGGAGAAAACGTTCGTCCAAAGAATGCTCGGCAGCGCCGCAGAACTGGCTGCTGAACAGTGGATTCGCCTCAACCAGATCTGGGTGGTATTTTTCATTTTCGTGGGCAGCGTCAATCTGTATGTCGCCTACAACTTCAGCGAGGCTTTTTGGGTGAAGTTCAAGCTGTTTGGCATGCTGGGCATCACCCTTGTCTTTGTCGTCATCCAGAGCATCTGGCTAACCTACGCCGCACAAAAAAAAGAGACACCATCCCGGGAAACGGAGAGCTAACCATGTGGTACGCCGTCATCAGTCAGGATGTGGAGAACAGCCTGGAGCTCCGGGCAAAGTCACGTGAAGCGCACGTGGCAAGACTAAAGGCGCTCGTCGACGAGGGTAGATTGCTTATCGCGGGCCCACACCCGGCCATTGACGCCGAAGACCCGGGCGCCGCCGGTTTCAGTGGTAGCCTGGTTGTGGTCGATTTTCCGTCCCTGAAAGAAGCCCGGGCATGGGCGGACGTTGATCCCTACGTCGAGGCCGGCGTTTACGCCAAAGTTATTGTCAAACCATTCAAGAAAGTGTTGCCGTGAGCCCAGATCGACCGGACCTGATCCGCCAGGAGCTTGAGACACATTTTGCGCCGACGGAGCTGTTGGTCAAGGACCAGAGCCACCTGCACGCAGGCCATGCGGGGGCCAAAGACGGCAAAGGTCATTTCGATGTCACCATCGTATCGGCAGCATTTGCCGGAAAAAACCGCGTACAACGCCATCAGATGATTTATGATGCGCTTCGCGACCTGCTACAGACCGATATTCACGCGCTCAGCATCAAGGCATTCACGCCATCAGAGCGTTAGACAGACTCACACTCACTACCTACCTAACTAACACCTCGTTCAAGGACTATTAGTATGAATTTGATCAATCGTTCCCGCGCTGCCGGAACAATGCTGGCGACATTCGCCATCACCGCGACACTGGCCGCTAGCCCCGTTGCCGCCGACACCATATTCACCGTCAACGGTATTGCCGTTGACAGCACCGTCGTAGATCTATACTTCGAAAACCGCCTGGGCAGACCTGGTCCGCCGGGGACGACAGAGGAACGCGAAGTTCTGATGTCCGAGCTCAAGGACATTTACCTGCTCTCGACCCAGGACAATATCGCGGAACTTGCCAAAGAGCCGAAGACCGCCGCACAACTGGAGTTACAGAAACGCGGCATCCTCGCGCAGGTAGCGGCCGCGAATTTCTTCGAAAATTCAACCGCGACAGAAGAAGAGCTGCTCGCCGAATACGCGGTGCAAATTGAACTGGCGCCGCCGTTGCAGTTCAAGGCAAGCCACATTCTGGTCGCCACACAAGGCGAAGCCACAGACCTGATCACACAGCTCAACGAGGGTGCCGACTTCGCGGAGCTGGCCAAGGAAAAATCAACGGGACCGTCGGGACCGAACGGTGGTGATCTCGGTTGGTTCTCACCGGGCCAAATGGTCGCACCTTTCACAAGCGCGGTAGAGGTACTCGAGGATGGCGATTACACAGCCGAACCCGTGCAAACGGATTTTGGCTGGCACGTCATTCTAAGAGAGTCTTCCAGAAAGACTGAGCCACCTACTTTCGACAGTGTCCGCGACAATGTTAAGCAGGTAGTAGAGCAGAGAAAGTTTCAGGAATACCTGGCAACGCTTCGTTCTGCTGGTGCAGAGTAAGTTTTACTTAACTTAATAAGTCTGTATTTAACAAAAGGGCGCCATCAGGCGCCCTTTTTTTTTGCTCGGATTTGTTTTGTGAGGCTGGTCACAGCATTGCATTCATGAGCTGCCTATAGTGCCCCGGAGTCGTTCCTAATCGCTCAGGAGCGGCTTCTCCAACCCTCGCATCTTCCTTGTGTTGATACGAGATCTAAGTCGGCAAGGATGCCGACTTTTTTATGCCTGTAACTTTTACCTGAGTTCCAGTTGCATTGTCGGATCAGCTACCAGCAAACCAAGGTCGCTGTAAGCGCGACCAATAACAGATACCAATTGACCCAGTTCTGGTTCTTGACCCAATGACATCAGTGCGTTGTAGTCCACCTCGACGCCGCTAACAATCGCTTTTCCGGTCGAATGATTCAGCTTGTCAACAACCCCTGTCAAGAACGACGGCGAATCTGACACGAAATCTGAGCGCGATACAACGAAAACTGAAGCGTCAGAAATGCCACCTGAGCTAACTTCAATACTTCCATATACAGCTATGGTCATCCCGACTGTTAGTAGACCCAATTTCTGATTAGTAGCAAAAACGCTCTGGCCCAGCACTGATACAAAATCCGAACCAACGTATTCGATCTGGCCGACAATCAATAAATCTGTTCCAGTAATCGCTCGTACGTCGGTCCCTGTAATTGCGCGAACATCTGTGCCAGTTATGGCCCGAACATCCGTACCAGTGATCGCTCGCACATCGGTGCCGGTGATGGCCCTCAAATCTGTTCCCGTGATTGCTCGGAGGTCGGTGCCTGTAATGGCGCGAACATCTGTACCGGTAATAGCCCGCACGTCAGTGCCGGTTATGGCCCGAACATCCGTGCCAGTAATCGCTCGGAGGTCGGTGCCGGTGATGGCGCGAACATCTGTACCAGTAATAGCCCGCACGTCAGTGCCGGTTATGGCGCGAACATCCGTGCCAGTGATCGCTCGCACATCGGTGCCAGTGATAGCCGCATTTGCACTAGGTATCGACAATGCCATTAAGACTAAGGATATCGCCGCTGTCCCAGTACCGCTTTTCAATTTCTCGCTCATTTGATGTAGATCTCCAACAACCTCATCGTTAATTTCATCCGGTGCTCGAATCCAACTTTCAAGCACTCCCACATCAATCCAGAAAATCACTTCGGCTTCCGCTCGCTCCTATCTTCCAGCAAGTCACTTATCTGGTTTGCTTCTACTTCTTCACGAACAACGTAGTGGTAAATGCCGACACCACTATTCACAATTCGCTCTGGCTCGTTCTCATCCGGTGCATCAAGATTTGATAGCCAGTTGTCGATTTCATCCAACATTCCCTGGCATCTCTCTCGAACAAAAGCGTCAAACAACGGAAGATCGCTCGCCTTTATTCCCCCAGGTCTCCAAACGAATCGCTCAAATAGACCTTTGCCCGGTCCCTCCTTTTGCATGTTTGTCTCGATGGTGGTCACAAAATTGTGCACCCCCGATCCCACACGTTCCAAAAAGTTTGGTGCAAGCAAGTTCGGTACATATTCTCGCCGGACAACCTTGAACCAGTTCTGATCTGTTTCGACTACTGCACCAACCCTTAGTAATTCATCAAGCATTGCTCGCGGCGTCATGTCACCGCTAAATCTATGAACTAACTTTACGAACGTTTCATCAGCAGGTACGTCCGAGTCATAACGAAGTTCGAGTGGCATCCCATACGGGCCAGTAAAATCGGGGTCTGTGTGCCAACCTGTAAGCACTCGACCAATACGACTTGAACTCGCTTTATGCTTAAACCTTCCCTCTCGCTCGATAGTTGATATTCGTTGTACTTCTTTTCTGGTTAGGCCCGTAACTATCGCAATTCTTGCCTTGGACATTTTCTTGCCCGGAACACGAAACTCTTGTGCTGCCGTTTCAACGTAAACAGTCTTAACAACCTCCGATAACTCGTCGAACGTAACTCCCTGTCGAAGTAAAATTCTGACTAAGGGACGAAGAAGTTTTGAGTACGCGGCTAATAGGCCGGTTTTTACAGAATCGTTCATATTTCAACATAATAGCCATAGTCGGGAATTTATTCCCGAACTACTTCACAGTCAACATTAAGTTAAGCCTGTCACAGCGTTATGTAAGAAAGATTTCAAGAAGTTAAGGCGATGTGCTCATGTAAAACTGAGTTGATGAGCAAAAACGCTTTAAATCAATGGTTATCGAAGCGGGAAATGGCGTGATTCAAGTACATTTTTTATATTGGAAAACAACAGATTACGAACTATTTCCAATGTAAATTATGAATGGATCATTTTCGAAACTCTTTTGGGGCCTTGCCAGGAATGCTAAGCGCAACAGAGTCGGGGATTTTTTGATAGGAACGACGTCAAGAATGCTATATATGAACAAATGGCCTCAATTTGCGCATTGATTTGCAGAGGGAGTAGACGCTCATAGAATGCACGGCAACGAGTACTACTAGTTAGATTTTTCGAACAATCAGATCACGTCGCGAATACACCCTTAGAACCTCCCTCTTTGAAACAATTTACTCCGCCGCCTTTCACAAAACTTCCCAACCTGCATACAATATCTTTTGCAGATTGCATCTTCGGCCGATTCGTAAATATTGCTGTTCCTGCAAACGATGCAGTTAGGGAGTGATTTCGGGTTATTTGGGCTACATCCTGCGGAAAAGTTACTACGTCTAATTAAAATACCGTGGCCGAGTCTTTGTCCTACAAATTTTGTACGAATTCAGTATCTGAATCGTCCGCTTCAAAGTAGTAAACGCCAACACCAACTGTTGCTGAATTTGAATCTGGCTCATCGTCACTGTAGATCGTTTCATAGGCGGAAAAAAGATCATTTACAGATTCGACAAATTCACTCGCCCGATCTTGAGAGATTCGTCTTACTCTAGATATGTCGTTTGTCCGGATTCGTGTCGAAAAGGCAATTCTTTCTACCCAAGTTTGGTCGTCCGTCTCGCCCAAGTTATGATCTATCGCAACTGCTAAACCATAAATCGCCTGGCTAAGCGCTCGTTTCAATTGGTCATCTTGGTCGACAGGGCGGAAATATTTCTTTGTTACAGTCAATTCGCCACTTTCATTCTCAATTATCGCACTTACGCGCTTCAACTCGGTTCTCATGGCGCCAGGCGGAATATCTCCCCCATATTTTTTTACAAGTCCCGCGAATGATGGCGCAGGGCCCTCAAAACTCAATACTTTTGGTCGTCCCGCTTTATCTACGAATTCGGGGTCGCTATGCCACTTTTCAATTATTTCTGCGGGTGGAATAACTCTCGTCATGTCAATCTGAGTTCCAGCCGAGATTTTGTCTCTTAGCCTCCTGACATCCTTCCGAGTTAGTCCGGTCATGACTGCGACGCGCGAAATATTGGTCGGTCGACCTCGAAGTCCGTAATCCGACGTAGCCACATCTACAAAAGCACTTTTGGAGATTTCTGCAAATTCTCGATAGCCGATCCCTGCTTTCATCAAGAATCGGGCGATTGGCCGAAGGGCTTTTAATAGTGCTGTTAGCACGATGCTGTTTGAGCTGTTTTGCATGGGCAGGAAATATATGAACGCAGGGGATTTTCGTCAATAAAATAAACAAGTTGGGAAAAATAGCCCAAGTTTTACATCCAATTTATGGTGAAAACTACTGTTATTTCTGGACGTCTTGTTTAGTTTTAGGAATTGATTTCATTGGAAATTGTTGATCCTTTTTTCCCAAGAACTGCTTAATTATTGATCAGTCAGGATTTTTTCCAATTCGACCTCATTGAGAGTAGTGATATTGAGATTTTGCGCTTTTGTTAGTTCCAATTTATGGTGAAAACTACTGTTATTTCTGGACGTCTTGTTTCGTTTTAGGAATTGATTTCATTGGAAATTGTTGATCCTTTTTTCCCAAGAACTGCTTAATTATTGATCAGTCAGGATTTTTTCCAATTCGACCTCATTGAGAGTAGTGATATTGAGATTTTGCGCTTTTGTTAGTTTCGAACCAGCATTGTCTCCGTAGACGACGAAATCGGTTTTTTTCGACACGCTGCCGGTCACTTTGCCGCCGACGGCCTGAATTTTGTCTTTTGCTTCGTCGCGGGTCATCTTGCTCAGGTTCCGGTGAGTACAAAAGTCTTGCCGGACAGCGATCCATCTGCCGGTGCCTGCCTGGGTTCGGTCTCAATCCAGGTCAGACCTGAATCGATGAGCCTGCGGATGACTTCCTGGTTGTGTTTTTCGGCGAAAAACGTCTGAATTCTGGAAGCAACGACGGGTCCGACGTCATCGACCTGCTGCAGGGCCTCTTCATCGGCCTCCATAATCCCCTTCAGCTTGCCGTAGTGGGCCGCCAGCGAGCTCGCAGTCGCCTCTCCTACCTCACGAATACCAAGGGCGTAGAGGAATCTTGAGAGCGTCGTGTTCTTGCTTGTTTCGATCGAGGCAAGCAGGTTTTCGGCCGATTTTTCACCCATCCGCTCCATCTCGACGAGCTCGTCCTTTTTGAGGCCGAACAGGTCTGCCGGTGTCTTGATTCGGTCTATCGCCACCAGCTGTTCTATCAGCTTGGCGCCAAGACCATCGACGTCGAGGGCGCGCCTCGAAACAAAGTGCTTCAGTGCCTCCGAGCGCTGGGCCGAACAAAACAGGCCGCCGGTACAGCGGTCACTGCCTCATCCTCCGCACGGCTACTGCTGAGCCGCAAACAGGCATTTTGTCGGTGCCTTGACGATTTTGGTCTTCGCCGGCCGCTTGCCTGGCAGTACCTTGACGACCTCGGGAATCACATCGCCGGCGCGACGCACGATCACCGTGTCCCCTACCCTGACATCCTTGCGATGTAGCTCGTCCATGTTGTGCAGGTGGCATTACTCACCGTGACACCGCCGACGAAAACCGGTTCCAGCCTCGCGACCGGCGTAATGGCGCCCGTCCTGCCGACCTGGAATTCAATATCACGAACCAGTGTGAGCTCCTCCTCCGCCGGAAACTTGTGGGCTATGGCCCAGCGTGGCGCCCTGGAGACGAAGCCAAGTTCCCTTTGGTAATCGAGCCGATCGACCTTGTACACGACGCCATCGATGTCATACGCCAAAGTCGTCACGGCGCGAACCGATGTCCTGGTAATAAGCCATGCAGCCGTCTATGCCCGTCACCACCCTGATTTCGGGGCAGACTTTCAGGCCCCATTCCTGCAGCTGCTGCAAAATCTCGCTGTGACATGCCGGTAACGCCCCGCCAATGACCTGCCCTACCGAATAGATGTAGATATCCAACGGTCTTGCAGCCGTGAGGCGCGGATCAAGTTGTCGCAGGCTGCCAGCCGCAGCGTTGCGTGGGTTGACGAAGGTTTTCTCGCCGTTTTTTAGTGCCTGCTCGTTAAACGCCTTGAAGCCGGCGCGCGGCATGAAGACTTCACCGCGTACCTCAAGCGTGTCGGGGAAGCCCTTGCCGAGCAGTTTCAATGGTACGGCGGTGATCGTACGCACGTTATGCGTAATGTCCTCGCCCGTCCTGCCATCACCCCGTGTGGCACCTTTGACAAGTTCTCCACCTTCATAACGAAGGCTGACCGCCGCGCCATCGAGCTTTGGTTCGGCCGCGTATCGCAAGCTGGCGTTGATATCGATGTCCAGCCGATCTGTGACCCGCCGGTGAAAATCCCGCAACTCATCTTCGCTGAACGCATTGTCCAGTGACAACATCGGAATCTGGTGCTCGACCGTACCAAACGCCTTGATCGGCTCGGCACCAACCCGCTGGGTCGGTGAATCCGACGTTATCAGCTCCGGGTGCTTTGCTTCCAGTTTCTGTAGCTCGCGTACCAGTCGATCGTATTCGGCATCCGGCACATCGGGTTCATCGAGCACGTGGTACTGGTAATTGTGATGGCGAATCTGATCCCGAAGCGAATCAATTCTTTTTCTGGTCGCTGCAGGAACGCTCATTGGCAGGACGGGCGCTTCAGGCTAACTGGACGCTATGCTGGAACTGGATTATTTCTTCGCGCAGGTATCGCTCGCGCTGAATACTGAGGGTACTGCCGGATTCATCCAGCAATTCCGCATTAAGCGAAATTGCCAGCGCTCGCGCCGCAGCTGTCATCAGGTCAAAAGCCTCGGCGCCCTCCAGCGGGCCCGGTAACACCATGAACAGGCTAATGCCCGGGATTTTCTGGTCTTTGAGATTGGCCATATCGAAACTGCCTGGCTCAACAAGACTCGCTGCGCTGAAGACGACCTTGCTTTCGTCGCTGCCATCATACTGGTGGAAGATGCCGAATTTTCCGTGGCGCAAGCCTATGCCGCGCAGACTCAATGCCAGTTCGTCACCGGCAAATGAGCCGTGATTTTTTGCGATTATTCTGAGTGTGACCACCTTTTGCTCGGCCGGGGGCCCGTCCTCATCCTGTTCAGGATCGCTGTCGTCCTCCTCCCGGAAATCGTCAATGGTCGAATCCACCGCGTCTGGCAAACTATCACCATCCAGGGAGGGTTCCTGACGTGCCAATCCCTCTGCAGCTACATCCTGATTATCGGCCTTGTTGCGTTGCATGCGGCTGTACAGATATACGCCGGCGACAACGAACAGTCCGAACAACAACAAATACCAACGCAGACCGTCCATAAGAATTCTCTATTGCTCGCGAGTTAACTCGCCGCCATTTTCACCGCTTCGTCAAGATCCACAGACACCAGTCGCCAGACGCCCGGCTCCTGCACGGTGACTCCGGACACGTGCCGTGCCATCTCCATCGTGACCTTGTTGTGCGTTATGAACACAAACTGGACTACTTCAGACATGCTTTTGACGATTTCACAAAACCGTGCGACGTTCGCGTCATCAAGCGGCGCATCAACCTCATCGAGAAGACAAAACGGTGCCGGATTCAACTCAAAAATTGCGAAGACAAGTGCAACGGCAGTCAATGCCTTTTCGCCACCTGAGAGCAAATGGATAGTGCTGTTACGTTTACCAGGCGGCCTGGCCATCACCGTAACGCCGGCTGAGAGCAAATCGTCGCCGGTTAACTCGAGGTACGCGTGCCCGCCGCCGAACAATTTCGGGAAAAGTTTTTTGAAGCCAGCGTCAACATTGGTAAATGTTTCACGGAAACGGGATCTCGTTTCACGATCGATTTTACGAATCGCGCCCTCCAGCGTATCCAGGGCACTGTGCAAATCGGCCAGTTGCGCATCAAGATACTCTTTGCGTTCCGATTGCTCTTTGAATTCGTCGATCGCGGCAAGATTGATCGGTCCAAGACGCTCGATGCTGCGCCGAACTTTTTCCAACGTCACGTCCCAGTCATCAACGTTGGCGGTTTCATCCAGTTCTGCAAGCAGCTCACCGAGATCAAAACTCGTCTGGCCAAGTTGCTCGGCGAAACCCTCGCGTCGAACACTGATTTCCTGAACCGCCATGCGCGCCTCGCTCACCTGCCCGCGCGATTCCTCCACCGCCTGATCCGCAAGCATTCGACCCTGGTCATATTCCCGCAATTCGTTTTCGACACTTTCGACGAGCTTTCTTGATTCACCAAGTTCAGTCTCAACCTCGATACGAATTTGTAACTGCCGCGCAAGCTCTTCCCTATTGGCTGCCAGCGGCGCGTTACTTTGCTCGAGTTGCTGGCGAATTTCTTTATCTCGGTTGCCAAAATGCTCAAGCTGCGATTGCATTCTTGCAAGGCTTTGCGCTGCCGATTCTTTGTTTGTACGACGTGTCTCAAATTGAATCGCAAGGTCATGCGCTGCAATGCGATCTTCATCAGCCTGTGCCCGAACCCGCGTAAGTTCGTCGCGCAATTCATCGCGCTGCGCATCCAGCGATTGCCGCTGCACTTCGAGTTCTGTCAGGATGTTTTCTGCCTGCGCGAACTCAGTCCGTGATTCGCGAACTTGTTCCTCAGCCGTAAATTTTTCTTTTTCGATATCGCTGTTTTCTTCAGTAATGGCCGCCTGTCGTGCGTTGGCCTGATCCAGCTGGAAACGTGCGCTATCGAGATTCGCTTTTACTTCGGAATATTCGTCAAGCAACGCGGAGGCATCGTTTTGCAGTTTCTCACGCCGATCTTCAAATTGAACGAGTCGGTTCCGCCCGTCCTTGACAAGTTTGCTCGCACTGTCGCTACGTGCCTGCAATTCGCGAATTTCACTCTTCAAGCGGCGCATATCATGTTCGCGACCCAGCACACCTGATTTGGCATCTTTGTCACGGCATACGCGTAGCCAGCTTCTGCTTAACCAAACACCATCGGCGGTAATAACGGAACCATCGGCACCCAGATTAGTGAGTTGTTCTCTAATGCTCAGGGCTCTTTCAAGTGACTCGGCTACGCGCACCGAGCGCAACAATTCGAGAACTGCAGAAGGCGCCTTTGAAACTTTGGCGGCCAACGTTGAAGTCGCATCATCGCCAGGTGCAGCATCTGCATCATCGACCAACAGGGTTATTTTTCCACCAGCCAGTTTCGCCAGACTTGTCGTTGCAGTTGTTACGTCACTAACGCATACCGCTTGAAGGTAATCGCCAAGTACTGTCTCAACAGCAGTTTCCCAGCCACCTTCAACATCAATAGATTGCGCTACGCGTGCATTTCCCTGCAAACCGGATGACTCGAGCCAACTCTTGATTGCATCGTCACCCTCACCGAGCGCCGCTTTCTGCACCGCTTCAAGCGATGCATACTTGGCTTGTGATGACTGCAAGACTGCGCGCCTTTCATCTACCAACCGGTTGAGTTTTTTGTCCTGTTCGCGAAGCTTGTGAATCTTGTCGCTTAAGTCGGTAATGTGCCGATCAAATTCCTCACGAGCCTGGCGTTTTCTTTGCTCAACGATCGTCAGGCTTTCAAATTTCGCGTTCAGTTTCTGCGGGTCAGCAGACTGTTGTGATTCATCCAGTCTGCGGCGCCGTTCGGCCAGGCTTGTCAGCCTTGACTCAATTTGTTCAGCCCTGGTTTGCTCGACATTGCGGGTTTGTTTTGCGTCGTTCGATTTGAGCGTGTACTCGTCCCACTTTTCCTGCCATTCGGCCAGCGCTTGTTCGGCACTATCCAGTGACGATCGGGAACGCGCTTCGCGGTCTTTAGCCTGCTCAAGACCGGGTATCAATTCACTCAGCGTCAGCTCCAGCTGCGCAATATCGCTTTCGTCCTGGTTGATGTGATCGGTAATTTCCTGGGCGCCTTGAATGGCCTGCTCAAGATCTTTTTCCTGCCGTTCACGAAGTTCGTGTGCGTGCTCGATAGTCTGTTCGATGCGCGCAATTTCCGATCCCGATTTATAGAAACGTCCCTGCACTGCATTGAACTCATCCGAACGTTCACTCTGCCGGACACGCGCATCTTCTATGCTCGCCTCAATTTTGCGTTGCTCGGCGATGAGCGCCTGCATTGCCGTTTCTTTTTCATTCAGGCTCGCAGTTGACTCGCTGGCCCGGTCGTCAAGATCGCGCAGTCGCAACGCCAGCAACTCGGCGCCGGTTTTGCGTTCCTTGTCTTTCAGCCGGCCATAGCGTTCCGCGGTTTTTGATTGGCGGTCGAGGTGCTTGATTTGTTTCTCGACCTCGTCGAGCACGTCAGCCAGGCGTTCGAGGTTTTCCTTGGTGTGCTTGATTCGGTTTGAGGTCTCGCGACGACGCTCTTTGTATTTGGAAATACCTGCGGCTTCCTCCAGGAAGGTTCGCATCTCCTCCGGTTTGGCCTCGATCAACCGCGAGATCATTCCCTGTTCGATGATCGAATAGCTGCGTGGACCTAACCCTGTACCGAGAAATATGCCGGTGATGTCTTTGCGCCGGCAACGGGTACCGTTCAGGTAATAGGTTGATATCCCGTCCCTGGACACCTCACGGCGGATGCCTATTTCAGCATACTTGGCATACTGCCCTTCCAGCGTCGTTTCCGTATTGTCGAACAGCAGCTCGACCGAAGCAGCGCCGATCGGTTTGCGGGTACTTGAGCCATTGAAGATGACGTCGGTGATCGAATCACCACGCAAACGGCTGGCCGAACTCTCGCCCATAACCCAGCGTACGGCGTCAATTACATTAGATTTGCCACATCCATTCGGCCCAACAACACCAACCAGGTTGCTGGGAAAGGGAATTGTGGTGGGATCTACGAAGGATTTAAAGCCGGCAAGCTTGATCTTGCTTAGTCGCATTTGATGGTGTTAGGCCGCGCCCGTGAGAATTCGGGGTAGTGTAATGTAATTGGCGACATAAAACGATTGTCGCAAACAAAAGACATGCCTCTGTGGAATAAGCGCAAACGCTGATCAACCGTGGTCTGCGGAGGCATCCGCGGGTTGCTTTCCGGCCGCAAATCGCGGCCAGGGGCCTCCCCTGAAAAAAGCCTGCTTTTGCTACTTCCATGTGCCGGTAACCAATGTATAATGCCGCGTTTTTCTCAAACCGGCAGGAGTAAAAAGATGCCCGCAAAGAAGACCGCGAGCAGGAAGCGCAAACCCGCAAAGGCCTCCCGGAAAAAGGCTGCCAAGAAGAAAGTAGTTGGCAGAAAAAAGACCACAGCCAAGAAATCCAGAGTGACCAGAAAGAAAGCTTCGGCCAGGAAATCGCCGAAAAAGAAAGCTGTTGCCCGGAAGAAGCCGGCCAGCAGGAAATCCACCAAGAAATCCACGAAAAAGAAGGTAAGGCGAAAAATGCAGGCAGCGAAGAAAACGAGCAAGAAGCGCAAAGTAAGCAAAAAGAAGCCGGCCGCGAAGAAGCGTGCCAGCACCAGGAAGGTTTCCAGGAAAAAAGCCGCTGCCAGGAAGAAAGTCAGCAAAAAGAAGGCGTCCAGCAAGAAAAAGGTTGCCAAAAAGGGGGCATCGAAGCAAAAGGTTGCCAAAAAGAAGGTCACGAAGAAGAAAATTGCCAAGAAGAAGGTCGCCAAAAAAGCATCTTCTCGCAAGGCACCGGCCAGAAAGGCGCCAGCGAGCAAACGAGTGATGCCGAAAAGGCCACCAAGGCGTAAAGCTACGGCCCGCAAAATCATTCGCAACATGGATTTATTGTCTGGCCCGATACATGGTATCGAGCCATACGTCGCCAAACGTGGCGAAGAATACATGAGCTCAGAGCAGCTGGACCACTTCGAGGCGATCCTGGTGTCCTGGAAGACGGAATTGATGAAGGAAGTCGATCGTACTGTGCATCACATGCAGGACGAGGCGGCCAATTTCCCGGATCCGAACGACCGCGCGACGCAGGAGTCGGAATTTGGACTGGAATTGCGCACCCGTGATCGGGAGCGCAAATTGCTGAGAAAGATTAACTCTGGCCTGACCCGTATCGAAGAAGGCGCTTACGGATTCTGCGAGGAAACCGGCGAGGAAATCGGCCTGAAACGACTCGAGGCCCGTCCGGTTGCGACCTTGTGCGTTGAAGCACAGGAGCGCCGTGAGATGTCTGAGCGCCAGTTCCGTGACCGGGATGACCGGTACAGATAGAGCCCAGGTCCAACGGACCACACAGAGATGACGAGCAAACCGGCTCCGTATGTTGGCCGGTTTGCGCCCTCGCCCTCTGGCCCGCTGCATTTTGGATCCCTGCTCGCCGCAGTTGCGAGTTACGCGCGAGCGCGGGCCGGCAACGGCCAATGGCTCGTGCGCATCGAGGATATCGATCCGCCAAGAGAACAACCCGGCGCTGACAAGGTAATTCTCAGCGCGCTTGAGGCTTACGGTTTTGAGTGGGACGGGCCAGTCAGCTATCAGAGCCAGTTCGCTGAGCGCCATGCCGCACTGGTGCAGAGCCTGCTCGAGTCAGGCGCAGCATATCCCTGTTCCTGCTCCCGTCGGGACCTTGCTGATGTCAGCCGCGGACTGCTTGGCGCGATTTATCCCGGAACCTGCAGAAAAGGCTGTCGTTCGGACGAGGTGGCGATTCGGCTGAGAACGGACGACGAACCGATCGAATTTACGGACCAGCTACAGGGACCACAAAGCCAGCGACTGGAATCAGAATCCGGAGATTTCATCATCAAGCGGCGGGATGGGCTCATCGCCTATCACCTTGCGGTAGTGGCAGACGACTTCGATCAAGGCATCACTGAGGTCGTACGCGGCATCGATCTGCTGGACTCAACGCCACGCCATATCCACCTGCAACGAGTCCTTGGCTTCACCACACCTGACTATTTGCACATTCCCGTGGTTGAGAATGCCGAGGGACAAAAGCTCAGCAAGCTGACTGGTGCAAAAGGAATCTCAAGCGACCAGGCCAGCGCCACCCTGGTGAGCGCGCTGAATGCGCTGAAACAGCACCCGCCCGCGGATCTGGCCCGCGAGAGCATCGGTGAGATCTGGGCGTGGGCTGTGGCTAACTGGCGTACAGATGTCCTGCGGAACGTCAAAAGTATTCCAGCTGATCAATACCCTATGGCTGAGCACGAAAATGGGCTATCGTAGGCCCCACCTTCAATCGAGCAACCACAATATTTGACGTCAGCGCAACCTGCGACCACCATCGTGGTCCGTTACAATGTGTCTGCAAATGACGTTCACACCCTGGAGCAAAAAGAGACAACCTATGCCTGCTGCGCGCGTCATCAAGAAATACCCGAATCGCCGTCTGTATGACACGGAGGAAAGTCGCTATATAACCCTGGTCGATGTCCGCAACCTGGTGACAAGCAAGATCGATTTCGTTGTCATTGACAAGAAAAGCGGCGACGACATTACCCGATCGATCCTGCTGCAAGTGATCAGCGAGCAGGAATTGCAGGGTGAGGCCATTATGAGCCAGGACTTCCTGTCCCAGGTCATTCGTTCATACGGCAAGGTGATGCCGGGATTCATGGCGAACTACCTCGAGCAAAGCATGAAACTTTTCATGACCCAGCAACAGAACATTCGCGGCCAGGTAAAACGGGTCGTCGGTGTAGACCCGGTGCTTGCCGTGACCGAGATGGCGCAGAAGAATTTCAATCGCTGGAAATCACTACAGGACGAGGTTTTGCGGCGTTTCACCGGCACGCGCGATGATGCAGAGCAAAGCGCCACCAGGCAAATATCACAGGATCGAAAGAAAGCCAGCTAGTACCGCGTTACCGCTGTTTTCGGACCACCCTGCCAGAGTTCCTTGACATCCGCGTGGCACACCCCTATTTTGTGCGTTGCAACAGGGATACGCTCCCCCGCCCCCTGTTGTGAATGCCTGAAGGAGTTTCTACTCCACGGCCGGCCCCCTGAGCAATCGGGGGGCCTTTTTTTATAGGTCCACCTGCTGATGCCGGGCCACCGGATTTGTCTACGCCAACAACGACATTCTGCGTCGATGGCGTTGTAATCGGGTCATATCAGCGATGCAGTGTTCTGGAGGCGAGTGACAATGACAGAGAGTGCGCCGGAAAATCGCATTCTTGAGAGTGGTTTCAAGCCCGCCTGGTGGCTTGGAAATCGCCATGCGCAAACGATTTATCCGTCGTTGCCCTGGTCTGGAGCACCACAGGTTCGCCTGCACAACGAAAAGCTGGAGCTTCCCGATGGTGACGTCACCAGTGTTGACTGGATGATCGAGGGGCCCGAGCCGGACT
>PVMK01123985.1_pt1 | contig 19144 bp, 17 predicted proteins | sample 1853481 | NCBI WGS metagenome assembly PVMK01 (sample SAMN08533507, study PRJNA380276) | Marine sediment metagenome, whole genome shotgun sequencing project. | reverse complement strand
AACTGTTAAAGACAATATTTGGCATTCTGGATTTTATCCAAAAGAAATTGCATCGGAACTTAAAGAATACGGTTGGAATTTAATCGAAGATTTAGGCTATGAAGAGCTGAATAATCGTTATGTAAAACCAACTGGAAGAAAATTGGGGATAATGGAATTAGAACGAGTGGTTTTTGCAGAAAAAATTAAATAAGAACAGTGCCTAACACCGGCTATAATACATTGTGGTTCATAGCCTTATCAAAGTAAGAGAATATTTAAAAGTTTGGTTAACAGCGGAAAGTTATAGCTAATTTAACCACAACGAAATCATAGCCAAAAACGTTAGCTTGAATATGCATAAATTACGCAGTACTAAATAAAAAATATAGACTATGAATTTAAAATATTTAATTACTCTTATCGTATCTATTCTTACACTTAATGCGAGTGCTCAATTAAGTGAAACACGGCAACTTCAAATAGACAGTCTTTTTATTGCATGGAATAAACCAAATCATCCGGGAGGGTCTATTGGTGTAATGCAAAATGATAAGATCATTTTTTCAAAATCATACGGCCTTGCGAGTTTAGAATATCTTATTCCAAATTCCACAGGAACTATTTTTAATACTGGGTCAGTCTCCAAACAGTTTACCGCAATGGGAATAGTATTGCTTCATTTACAAGGCAAATTGTCTGTTGATGATGACATAAGAAAATATTTGCCTGAATTACATGATTTCGGTGAGAAGATTACAATTAGTCATATGCTACACCATACCAGTGGCTTAAGAAGTTTGCATGCCATGCTTGAATTGGCTGGCTGGCGAGGAGACGATTCTAGAACCAATGAGGACCTCAATAGGTTTATGACTATGCAAAGGGATTTGAACTTTAAACCAGGATCTGAATATCTATACTGTAATACTGGTTATATGTTAATGGTTAACATTATTGAAAAAGTAACTGGAGAAAAATTTCCTATTTGGATAAAAGAAAATGTTTTCCGACCTCTTGGAATGAATAATACTTATTTAGAGGACAAATATGATAACGTGGTTTCAAACAATGCAACTTCTTATTATAAAAGTCAAAAAGGTGATTTTGATAGAGCTGTAGAATTTTGGGGATATATTGGTTCTGGAAATATGCATTCCACTACAAATGATTTATTAAAATGGTTAAGAAATTTTTATGAGCCAAAAACTATATGGAAAAAGCCATTTGAATTGCTAAAAACCTTAGATAAATTTAATGATGGATCTGATAATAATTATGCCTATGGAGTCTTTGTAGATAATTATTTAAAACATAATAGAATTCAACACGGTGGGTCAATTGGAGGATTTAACGCTTGGATTGGCACCTATCCTAACGAAAAGTTAAGTATTGCTATACTAACCAATTTCTCTTCCTCATCTGTTAGTTCAAAAGCGAATCAAATTGCTAAGTTACTCTTGCCAAGAGTAGAAAAAGTTAATAACGAAATTGAGAAGGAGAATAATCCAATTAAAATGACGGTTCTTTCAAATAAACAATTAAAAAAATATGAGTCTAATTATTGGAATGATAAAGAGAATTATGCCCGAAAAATATATTTAAAGAATGACACCTTGAGATATTCAAGGTCTTTAACGAATGAAAGCCCTATTGTACCAATTGGAAATAATCAATTCCAAATGCTAAATGTGGCTGTGGATCTTAAAGTAAAGTTCATCAACAATGGAATAGAAAAATCCATGAACGTTACAGAGGATAATGGAAAACCTTCTAATTTTCAGAGCTTTGAACCAACAAAATTAACTAAAGAAGAGTTATTATTATATACTGGTGAATTTTATAGTTATGAACTTGAAACAACCTATGTCATTTATCTAAAAAATGATACACTTTCACTTCATCATGCACGACATGGTGATTCTAAAATGAAAATTATTAAAAAAGATGTTTTGGAAGGTGAATGGCCATTGCTTAGTGCTAAGTTCAAAAGAGATAAAGTGGGAAAAATTACCGGGATCCTTGTTTCTAATGGAAGAGTAAGGAATCTTTGGTTTGAAAAACAAAAATAAAAATACTCAAGCTAACAAAGAACTGTGGTAAAAAACAACTAATATTTCATAAATTTTTAGTTAAAGTACTTCTATAAGTTTCATCATAAATTAGTCCTGATTTAGCGATTGCAAAAGCTTGTTTTAATAGTTTATTGCAAACCGCAATTAAGGCTAGTTTTTTACTTTTCCCTTTGGCTACAATCCTATCATAAAGAGCCTTACAAGCTTTGTTATTTTTACAAGCAGTAAAACTACACATAAACAGTAAATTTCTTAACTTTTTGTTTCCCATTTTGCTTATTCGAGGACGACCCTTTACGCTGGATCCAGACTGTCTAATGATGGGTGTTAATCCTGAATAGGAACATAGTTCTGATGCGCTAGTGAAACGTTCAAATCCGTCTGTGAGTACTATTAACATAATGGATGTTTTTCTGCCTAAACCAGGTATACTTTCTATTCTGGTTAATAATTCTTGATGGTCTTGTTTTACAATTTCAGTCAGCTTTTTCTCTATTAATTTAATCTCTTTTTGTTTAAATTTTAGGCTTCTTTTTAAAGACCTAACAACTATTGAACTTGGATTACCTAAAACATCTTCTCCGTGTATCTTATTTTTTATTGCGGTAGTTTGTTTGAAGTAAAGACTCAGTAGTCTAGTGATTTGTAAACATTCAATCTGATTTTTAGTTTGACCTTTCCAAAGCTTTAAATCTACATGTTGAGCATATAAACAAATCATTTTTGCATCACTCTTGTCGGTTTTAATCTTTGATAATCGCATCTGGATAAATCGTTTTACAGACAAAGGATTTTCTACTGAAACTCTAATGTTATTTTCTAAAAGATAATAAGCCAGCTTGTAATGATAATAACCTGTAGCTTCCATCACACAATGACTCTTGCTACTCAATAACTCTATAAATTTTTTAAAGCCTTTGAAATCATTCTCAAATTGAAAATAATTACCGTTTGAATCCATTACATCGAATACATCTTTTGAAATATCTATTCCAAAATAAATCATATCTTTATTCATAAGAAAATTAGTTTACGAAAGGACAATCTACTTTTGTTTCAACTACTTAAAATCGAGATCTAGAGTCTCACAGAACTGTACGAAATATGAGTAGAAAAGAGAGGGGATTTTCAATGTTGACGAGATCTAAAGTCTCTACGTGTATTATAACCTTAATCCTCTCTTTTGTTCTTTCTGATTAATTAATAAATATAAGAGATTGTAAACTTAAGATGTGTATAGTTCATTGCTTCTGAATTTCCTCGACGGAAATTCACTCGAATTAATTACCTTAGTGCCACGGCTGAAAATCAGTGGTGATTTCCCGCAACTAATCATAACAACGTGTATAAAACATAGCTAGAAAATGCTAAAACAAAATAAAATATAAAAATTCGGGTTTGTGTATAATCCGAAAATATAGTGTCTTTTTACACACTACGTTTCATACACATGACCGTTAGCTTTCATGAACCTAAGAAAAATAAATTTGCATATAACCACAGTCCAATTATGAAATTCTTTTACCTTTTATTTTTACTCCTGTCAAGTCTTTTTACTCACGCTCAATCTCCATCATCACAACTCAAAGTAATGATGGTCTTTGCCCATCCTGACGAAGGAGAAGTTTATTCTGGAGGGATTACAGCTTTGTATACTCAGCTGGGACACAAGGTCAAATTTGTTTCCCTAACTAATGGTGATGCAGGCCACTTCTCCATGAAACCAGATGAGTTGGCTAAAAGAAGATATATGGAGGCAATGAATGCCAAGGATATACTTAAGCTCGCTGAATACGAGATACTTGATTATCACGATGGAATTTTAAAAAATACCGTAGCCATCCAACAGGAGGTGGCAAATATTATCGATAACTGGGATGCTGATATTGTTTTCACTTTCTTTCCAGCGAAGGGTGGACATAATGATAACATGACCGCAGGCTATATAGTAAGAGATGCAGTCCGATTATTGAAAAATGAAAAGAAACCTGTCTTTATGTATATAAGGGATTTTCATACAACTTCATTTTCTTACATACCCGATATTGCTATTCCCATTGATAAAGTCTGGGATATAAAATTAAAAGGTTTGGGCGCACATGTGTCTCAAGTAATGGAAGCAAATCCATATCGTATGGGTACTTATGAAGAAGTAAAAGTTAGCAAAAAACTACAAGATGAATATCTCTATACAAATGCTTATGATTGGAGCCATATTACACCTGAAATATTAAAAGCGCTTGAATATTGGTATGGGATTAATAAAGCACAAAGGGTAAAATATGTAGAAGCCTATGAATTCTCTGAGTTTGGACGACAGATTACAAAAGAGGAAGTAAAAGTATTTTTTCCTATGATAAATGAATGACAATTTCAATTGTTGAGTGAATTGGGGACTGGTTAATTGAAAAATAACGAAAAGCTAACAATGTATAAAAATAATAGCCGAGACGGTAGTAAAATAAAGGGTTGAAACCCGCTTCAACTTTTGTGTTCCTTGACAGGAATAAAGCCCGCAATCGGCTACTATTCTGATACAAAGCGTTGTAGCACATTCTACCAAAAGATTAGGGTAAAGTAAAAAATACTACTTTTTTAATAAGTTTGTAACATGTTAAATATCAAATAACCATTTAAATATATAATTATGAAGACTAAATTAACATTCGCCCTGATTATGATTTTTGGAATTTTAATCATAGGATGCAAACAAAAAGAGCAAAAAGTTGAAGTTGAAGAAGTGAAAATTGACCTCATTAACGATGAATTTCCCGAAGCAAAGGCAGAGGTAATGGTCGTATTGGAGGAATTAAAACAAACCATTAAAGATGGTGATGTTGATAAATTGATTTCTGGTCATGCTTATGGGCCTAAGTTCACGGAATTTAAAAATGGAGAACGAAGAAATGATGGAAAAGAGAATGAAGAATATGAACGTGGAATATTCAGTAATGTAACCGAAGTTGTAAAGTTCGATTATGATGACTTGAAAATTGCAGTATATGGCAATGTAGCCAATGTTACTTTTCACTCTAATTTTCATTTCAAATTTGGAGAAAATGAGGCTATTGTTAATGACCAGATTACACTGCTCTTGGTAAAGACTGAAAATGGATGGAAATTTGTCCATGAACATCATTCAACACTAAAAAAAGTAGATGAATAGAAAAACGTGCTGCAACACGGTGTATAAAACAGAACTAATCATGATTAAATTTTTATTCCGATTAAACTTCATAGCACTTTTTTCCTGTTGTCTAGTGTCTGGTTGTGTTCAGCCAAAGCCACAAACTAAAGAGGACATTGATCAAAAAGGCTATGTTTTAAAGCCTAATGAAGGGGAAATTATTTTCGATGATGAAATGTTGCTCGTGAAGGCCAGCCCTAAAAGTGGGACACAAGGTAGTGTGATGGTATATGATGAAATGCCAAAAAATGGAACGTCCGGAATCCACTATCACGTCGAATCCGATGAGTTTTTTTACGTTCTGGGAGGTAAAGGAAGAATTTTAGTCGGTGAAGAAGAAAAAGCCATCGAAACTGGATATTTCATTTTTGTTCCTGCTGGGGAGGACCATCGAATAACATCCAGCGTTGATGATCCTCTGAAAGTGATTTATTTCGTTGACAAACCAGGTCTAGCAGCTCAGTTCCGTGAAGAAGGAAGGCTTCAACTGGATAGAAGTAAAATGACAGTGGAGGAGTTTAATGAAATCGTAATGAAATATGGAACGGTCTATAAAACATTTAATTAGTTTTTACAAAACAACAAATGCACATAACAAAAGCTAAAAATTATTACGGTTTTTAGGCTTAATTAAAGGGTAAGTGTATATTTATAAAAAAATTAATAACGGACAATTGGAGCTGAATTTAATCCGTAACAATTCCAAGCCAAACCGTTAGCCACAAGCAAAAAAAATATCGATAAAAATTAAAATGATGACTAAAAAAAATGTTTATGTTTTTCTATTCAATGGGTTTTCTGACTGGGAAATCTCATATCTAACTCCTGAATTACAGAAAAGTGAAAAAATAGAATTAAAATATTTCTCAATTGACGGTAAGAAAATAAAGTCTATGGGTGGATTAAATATTAAACCCGATTTTTCTATTGAACAAGTTAATTCAAAGCAAGTTTCAATTCTTATTCTTCCTGGTGGTTCGGCTTGGGAAAATGACTTTATAAACGGAATAGACAAACTTGTAGAAAAAATATACGCTGAAAAGAAAACAATAGGAGCAATTTGTGGAGCGACAACATATCTTGCACGAAAAGGTTATTTGAATAATTCAGAACATACAAGTAACGCTCTGTTCTATCTTAAAAATTTCGCAAAAAAATATAGCGGAGCAGATTACTATAAAGACGAACTTGCAATAACCAATAAGAATTCTATAATCACAGCAAATGGAATTGCCCCGATTGAATTTGCCCGTGAAGTTTTTAAAAACGTGGAATTATATGATGAAAAAGACATTGAAAAATGGTTCCAACTTTTCAAAAACGGAATATGGCCTGAATAAAGCCAGTGGGTAACACCGTGTATAAAACATGGCTAATTATGAGCTTTTCGAGAAGGTTGTTCTTTTTTGCGAAGACCGCCAAATTTTTAAATTTGGCTTTTAAGATTGATAAGTTAAAAACAAAATATAAAAATTCGGCTCAGTGTTTAACCGAAAATTAGCGTCTTTTTTGCACGCTACTTTTCATACACAAACCGTTAACCTTCATTGTAACCAAAAATAAAATTATTCAGAAAAAAATACTTTAGTCAAATGAAAATAACCACCGCCATTCTTCCTCTTTTATTAACGCTCTTTATTAGCTGTCAAAATGACAAGAATGAAAAAACCACAGAGACCCAAACTAAATCAGAAAATTTTACATCTAATGATTATCTAGAATTAGTTGCCTTATTTAAAGAATGGAGAACATTTGAAAAACCACCTCTCCTTGATGGGGCTCCTGATTATACAGTAGAATCCTTTGAAAAGCGTTGGCCAAGGTTTAAAGAATTGCAGTCAGGATTACAATCTATTGACACCACCAATTGGTCAGTAGAAAATCAAGTGGATTGGATGATTGTTTGGGCTGAAATGAACGGCTATGATTTTAACCATCGAATTTTAAAACCTTGGGCTCGTGATCCTGCTTTTTATAAATCAGTTTGGTCCGATAGAAGCGATGTGCCAGCTCATGAGGGTCCAACCCATCATGGCACGACAGAACTATGGACCTATACTTTTCCTTTATCGACAGAAGAAAGACTTAGAGTTTTAACTGATCTAAAAATAATTGTGCCACTAAATGCTCAAGCAAAGAAAAATTTAACAGGAAATGCTAGGGACTTATGGGTCACCGGTATTAGAGATATTCAATATCAGAGTGTGGTGCTTAACGATCTAAAAAAGCAAGCTTATATTAAAGATGATGTGGAATTAGTTTCAGTTATTGATAAAGCTATAGCTTCAACTAATGACCTTGTTTCTTGGTTGCATGCTGAATCCAAATCAAAAACTGGTTCTTCAGGAATTGGCAAAGACAATTACACTTGGTATTTACAAAATGTACACTTGGTACCATTAACATGGGATGATGAAGTTATGATTCTAAAACGTGAGCTCGCTCGTGCTTGGTCTTCGTTAAAATTAGAAGAGCACAGAAATAGAAATCTACCAGAGTTGGTTGATGTAAACTCCCCTGAAGCCTATGATAAAATGGCCGATGCGTCTGCCAAAAGCTTGATTAATTTTTTAGACCAGCAAGACATCGTTACCGTAAAACCGTATTTTGATCCTGCTTTACGCGAGCATTTGGGTAAATATGTACCTAGGGAGAACCGAAACTTTTTCTTGATTGGCGAGCATTACGATCCTAGACCTTTATACTCACATTTTTACCATTGGTTTGAATTAGCGCGTATGGATAATGAGCCACACAAAAGTGAAATGAGAAAAGGCCCATTATTATATAACATTTTCGATTCAAGAAATGAAGGGACAGCCACAGCTGTTGAAGAAATGTTTATGCAAGCTGGTTTGTACGATGATAGCCCAAGAACCAAAGAGATTGTATATATAATGATTGCTCAGCGTGCTGCAAGAGGTTTAGGATCATTATATGCGCATGCCAATGAGATGACCATGGAGGAAGCTGGAGGTATTCACAGCGAATACACACCTCGTGGTTGGATGAAAACCGAAAAAGAGCTACTTATTTTTGAGCAACATTTGTATTTACGTCAACCTGGATATAGAACAAGTTATATTACTAGTAAATATTTACTAGAAAATACATTGACTGATTATGCCAGACTACAAGAATTACAGGGCAAACCATTTGTTTTGAAAGACTTTTTTGACAACCTCAATGGTATCGGAAATATCCCTATTTCATTGGTTAATTGGCAAATAACCGGCTCAAATAATCATTTGAAAATCATTAATAATTGAAAAGTGTAAGACATAATGAACGAAAGGTTAACGTTCTGTGTATAGGGGTCATAACCTCCCTTCGGTCGGCAACGCCCCATACACAGAACGTTATGAGCAATTTAATAAAAGTGAACCGTCCTTAAATAGTAAGACATTATGAAAAAGAAACAAAAAATACGAATATTCAGAATAGTATTGCTTACTTCTACCGCAATTTCCCTGTTTTTCGTACCGTGGATTTTGGTATGGGCTTGGATATTACCACTACCAGATACGGTTCAAGAACAAGTAAATGAAGCAATTGGTCATGGATTTGATGGAATTATTGTTTATGTGGACGAAGCAGGCAAACCACCAGCGTTTTATACCGCTGGTTGGCATGATCGAAAAAACAAAATACCTGCCGACCCGCAAGCCTTATTCAAGATTGCCAGTATCAGCAAGTTATATGATGCAGTTGCTATCACCAAATTAGTCAATGACAAACGTTTGTCTTTAGATAAAACGCTCGCTGATTACTTTCCGGAACTTGTGGGAAGAATTGAAAATGCAGAAAGAATCACCTTGAGAATGATGGTACAGCATCGAAGTGGCATTCCCAATTTAACTGATACCCCAAACTTTTGGACAGACCCACCAAAAAGCAGTGAAAAAGCCCTTGCATTAGTACTTGATTTACCGGCAAGCTTTGAACCAGATGAAGATTATGGATATTCAAATACCAATTATTTATTGATATCTGAAATTATTAAAAAGGTATTGGGTTATAGCAATTTCCAATTCTATAAGGAAGAAATATTAATACCACTTCAGCTGAATAATACCTTTGGTTCGCTTAGTGAAGTGGATATAGACGATGTTATGAGTGGCTATTATGTTGGCATTGAATCCGATTTAAAGACTGATGAGTATGGAATGTTAGCTACAGCAGAGGATGTGGGTATATTCTTGCGGGCATTAAACGATGGGTCGTTGTTTGATGAAGGGGAACAGGAAATCTATTCTTCAATTTACGTCTACCAACATACAGGTTGGGTGCCTGGCTATCAGAGTATTGCAAAATACCACAAAGATATTGATACAGTTGTTATTCAATTTATGAATACAACTGGAGGTTACAACTGGAATTCAGGGGAAATTGTATATAACCGTATTGTAAAAATAATTAGAAATAAAAAAAGCTCATAACAATGTATAAAAATAATAGCCGACACAGTAGTGAATTCAAGAGTTGTAGCCAGTTTCAACTTTCTTGTTATTTGACAGGAAAGTGCAACGCAGTCGGCTACATATTCTTATACCAAACGTTATGGGCAATCGAAAAAAACGGAAACCTATTAAAATTTGAATAGTAGTAAGTATTTTACTAGAGTTAATTAGTATAGCACATAAAATATACATGGAGAGAAAAAGTTAATATATTTAAATGAATACCTCCCAAAGAAAACTTATTACAAATTTGTTCATTATCCTATACTGGGTAATAATCCTTGATTTGCTTAATTTTATTTTAATCAACTCAGTTAAAGTTTATTTGAATATTTCAGGATTAGATCCCAATTTTGAAAATGCGATAACGATCAAATGGTTATCTACACAACAGTATATTGATGCAACCTTATTTGGGTTATTCTTTGGAGCGTTCTTTATTTTAGTTTTGAAGCTTTCTCGCAAACTTCGTATTGAAAGATTTGGCTTTGGGAAAAGCATTCTAATCAACTCAGGGATATTTCTTGCGGGATTCACGTTAGCTGCTTTTTTAATGGATCTCATAATGAAACTCATTGAAAGTTATAGTGGAGAGGAAAGGATTCCCGTAGGCATGGATGATGGAATGTTGGTGCTAGTTTTAGTGATTCTGCTAATTTTTGTATTCCAAATCCTATTATTGAATTTTATATTGCAATCTATAGAGGTTATGGGTGATTATAACATAATTCGTTTTCTAACCGGCAAATACAGAACACCCGTCTTAGAAAACAGGGCTTTTATGTTTCTTGACTTGAGATCATCTGTTCAACATGCAGAGAAATTAGGCAATGTATTGTACAGTGAATTGATTAGGGATTGTTTCAGAGAATTGAATTATTTAGTGCACAAGTATGAGGCTGAAATCTATCAGTATGTGGGAGATGAGATTGTGCTAACTTGGCAGTCGTCCGTTGCACAGCACAATAATAATATTCTGAGAATGTTCTTTGCCTATCATCAGTCACTTCAAGATAAATCTGACCATTATCTCAGTAAATTTGGCTTTGTTCCCGAGTTTAAAGCTGGATGTAATGCGGGAGAAGTAACTGCTGCTGAAATAGGGATCATTAAAAGAGATATTGCCTACCATGGGGACGTAATTAATACTTCTTCCAGAGTACAAGATATGTGCAATGTGTTACATCATGATTTGTTAATTACACCTTCAGTAATAAACAATGAAATTCCTTTGAAGGGATTCGAAATTAAATCGGTTGGACGATATAAATTAAAGGGGAAAGGAATTGAAACCGAATTGTATTCAGTTTTATTGAAAGCCCCTAACAATTTATAAAAACGACAAATTTATTAGACGTTACAGTGAAAGTTTTAAACTGAAAGTCATAGAAGAATTAATTACTGGAAAGTATAGCAAATTCTCAAAACCTAATAAAACATAAAATTTCGGAATATAATCCTGACAACTTTGAATTTAAAAATATTGAACGACCTGAAAAATCAATTATTAGAAATTTAAAAATTGATACAACAAAAGCGTATGGGATTTGGACTCTAGACCCCACATGTACCTATTTGTTGTATAGTAATGTGGAGTAATGCACAGTAATAGAGAGTTTTCTAGCTTCTATTAATCTTTAAAAATAGTAATATTGAGCTGTATGGGTGTATAAAGGTTTGAGCATCAATTCAAAAATTATATGCAATTGTACTATCTTTGATATGCTTAAAAATTAATTCATTGCAGACCTTAATATTAATTGGAAGTGTAATAGGAATAATAAGTAGTTTTATTCTTATTATTTATGCTGTTCTTTCAAAGAAGGGAAGTAGAGCAGCAAACCTCGTTTTTGCATTGTTTATTTTTGTGTTGACTTTACGAATTTTGAGATCCATTTTGCTTGATTTTTTTGATGGAATAAATGAATTATTACTAATAGTAAGTACTGCAGGATTTATGACAATAGGACCTACCTATTTATACTTTACAAAAGCTATAACTAATTCAGAATTTAAGTTTCATTGGAAACAACTAATCCATTTACTTCCTGCAATTGGCTATATATTTATTTGGATATATTTTGATCAATTAAGAGGTGATGTGCAAGTTTTGCGTATTTATTACAGAGCAATTTTATTACAGTATATTATTTATCTTTCATTAGCAATTTATTATTTCACTCTCAATACCCTAGATAAACCTCATATAAAAAATCAACTCAATATTATTAGTGTATTTTTATTAGCTATATGGTTTGCTAATTTTCTGAATGAAGTAGCAGGATTTCCCTATATTTCCGACGCTATTCTGTACGGGTTATTGATGTTTTTATCTTTAAAAACAATCCTCAACAAGGGATATATTATTAATTTATCTAGTTCAAAATATAAACATACGGGTCTAGATTCTGAGGAAAATCAAAGAATATTAAAAGAATTAGAAACCCTATTAGAAAAAGATACAATTTTTAAGAAAAATACGCTATCACTTGTCAAACTGGCTAAACTATTAAACACCAATACGCATGCATTATCACAGGTAATAAATGAAAATAAAGAACAGACGTTTTTTGAGCTCATAGGGTCATATCGTATCAAAGAATCTAAACATCTTTTATCTGATTCATCTGAATTAAAAATATCAGAAATCGCTTATGAAGTGGGTTATAATTCTCTTTCTGCCTTCAATACCGCTTTTAAAAAATCGACAGGCTTAACACCAACAAAATATAGAAATGAAAAGGTCGACTCGTAATATTATAGCCATATTAATTGTGGTATTTCCAATTTATTTGGTCGCTATTATAGAAAAAATAATGGATAAGACAGACCTTTCAATTGATGGTATATTTGGAGGGAGTATGCTTTATACGTTTTTAGGCCTTTTAGTTATTTACTTCACAAATAAATATCTTCTAAAAAATTCACTAAAAGTTTTTATATCACAAAAAGGGTCTTTACTTCTAGATATTTCAATTTCTTTTTCACTCTTAATTGTTATGTTTTTTGTATTTAAACTTGGTGAAGCCACTTACAACCATTGGTTTATTGTCGACATAGATAAAACAAAAATTTCGAACACATTAAATGAAATATTTTCAAATAATGAGTATATCATTTTTCTATTGATTCCTTTTGTTTGGCTTACAGAAATTTTTATTGTGCTTTCTCAAGCATTCATCTTAAATAATCTTTGGGAATTAAAATCAAATAAACTCTGGAGTTGGGTTTCTATCATTGGCATGGCATTATTAGGTGCTTTCGTTCATATTGATATTGGTACACCCGGAGTAATTAGTTGGTTTTTAATATTAACAGCGTCAAGCTTTATTTATTTTAAATACCGAAGAGTCTATCCTATAATATTTGCAAGTATTTTATATCAAACTATCGACCTTATAAGTTATTGGGTGTATGTCTTGTAAATAATTTATTGTCAGTCTTTTACGTTATTTGTTTTTGCTTCCCGATAAGGCAGTCAGTCTTTTTTTTAAAAAATTGTGAACATTGCAATGAATTTAAAAAAGCAATTATAATGAAAACATTTAAAACTTTATTTGCACTATCTATTATTGTATTTATCCCTTTTTCGGTAATGGTATGGTTTAGAAATCATCAATCATCTGGCTTTGCATCTGTTGAGATCATTGCGTACCCCTTACTTTTTGGCGGGCTTAGCATTGTTATTTTATATTTATTTAAAAAATATTTTTTAAAAGAAAAACTTTCCGATTTTAATTCTGGAAAAGGCAAATGGACAAATGATATTTTATGGGGGTTGTTTTTAACAGCCATCTATTTTATTTTTTTCTATGTAGAAAGATTAACTCTTTCTAATTTGTTAAGCTTCAATCCAAATATGGAAATGTTAGGGTTGATGTTGGATATACGTAAAAATCCAATATTATTGATATTATGGTTTGGACCTGTTTTATGGATTGGTGTTGCTTTATACGAAGAACTTCTCCGAGTTTTTGTTCTTACCAGTTTATGGAAATTCTCAAATAAAAAGGGTTGGACTATTTCAGTTGTATTAATCAGTGCCTTAATTATGGGTTTTGCACATTGGAGCCAGGGATCTTATGGAATAGTTACAATAGCTACTAAAAGTTTAGTGTCAGGTTTCTTTTTCTTCAAATACAGGCGTTTACTACCCCTTGTAATCGCGCATGTTTTGTACGATGCCATTCAAGTAGCAATGTTGTTAATCACATATCCTCAATAGTTTAAATAAATTATGAAAGTGGAAAAGCAAAAAATAATTCTAACTACAGTCTTAATAATTGGCTTAATGTATACTTGCAAAGGTCAAAATATTGAAAATCAAAATATTGAAATACTTGATATTGTTTGGGAAACTATAAATACAGAATATTTTGATGCAACATTTAATGGGCTTAACTGGCAAGCTGAATATGATTATTATAAGCCAATAATTAAATCATGCAAAGAAAACGATTCTCTATATCATTATCTAAATCAGATGCTTTTCAAATTAAATGTTTCACATTTATTTGCACTTCCGGCAAATTATAAAGATGAAATTGGGTCACCTCAATTGTTTCTTGATGGCACTCTAGGAATAGATTTACGATTAATAAATAGAGAAGCGATAATAACTTCGGTAAAAAACAATTCAGTAGCTTTTAAAGCAGGTGTCAAACCAGGATATCGAATTACAGAAGTAAATGGAAAAACTATTAATTCATTTATTGAAGAAAAAAGAAATAGCCCCAATCCTCCATTTAACAATATAAATATAAACTTACTTAGTACTGAAAATATTATTAGAGAGCTTTATGGTACACCCGGAGATGCAGTCGGAATAACATATTTTGATGAAAAGAAAAAGGAAAATAGAGTATCTCTTCAGCTTGAAAATAGAAGCAGTCAGAAAGTTTCTTTTATTCCTTCATTACCCCCTATGTATGCTTCTCTTTATAAAAGAGTTATTAGTGATAGTATTGCCTATATTCATTTTGATGTTTTTTTGCCTGTTTTGTTAGACTCAATTGTGAGTAGTATTTCTGAATATAATGAATATCCAAATTTGATTATTGATATTAGAGGAAATCCTGGAGGCGATTTTATTACAAGAAGAACTATAGCAGAACAGTTTGTTAGTGAACGTACTCTCTTTTGGAAATATCAACGAAGAAATGATGTAAACGACGTGTATTTAAATCCGGTACAAAAACCATACAAAGGTAAAGTAGTAATTCTCATTGACGAATTAAGCAGTTCGTCTAGTGAAGAATTTTCAGGAGCAATGAAAGCAATTAATCGTGCTACAATTATTGGTCAGAAAACTGCTGGAAAAGTTGTGACCATGGAAATTGTAGAGCTCACAGATGGAGGTCTTTTTGTTTATCCAAACCAACAAACTAGAACTTGTAAAAATAAAGTTTTGGAAGCTGCAGGTGTTTTACCTGATATTGTGGTTGATTGGAATAAAGATGATTTATTGATTGGGATTGATACACAACTTGAAAAGGCTATTGAATATTTGACAAATAACTGATTTATAGGTTAAACTCTTTAGATTTAAAAGTTGGTTTTTGTGTTTAATCAATTAAACCTATATTCAAAAAAAATATCAAATAAGTTTGAGCATATATTTTAGCTGTCAAAATAGCGTTTTGTTTAATCCCTTTATTCATAGCGCTTTCAACGAATATAAGGTGAACTTTTATAGACCACATGCTGATTTTTGGCTGACCGCTAAATCATTTTATGTTGTGGATTATGACGGAGATGGAGATATGCCATAAATTTTAGACAAAAACGAAATCACAATATTCTACAATGATTTTATTCAAAAAGGAATAATTTCTTCTACGGAAAATGATACTTTAAAAATAAATGGGCTGGTATTGACGTTGATTCCGAATATGTTAAGTTTGAAAACTAAAAAACACTATGTACAACAACGGGTATAAAAAATAGCTAAGTTTGAGCTTAATTCAAAGGTTTGTGTATTTTTACTGTGGATATTTTCCTGCGGAAAATCCTAGCGAATTTGTCCACAACGCAATCATAACCAATACCGTTACCCACCATAATGAAGAATCTACTTTCTATACTAATATTTATCTTAACTTTTAACGAATGGACTTAAGTCTGATTTCTTATCTCTCCTTTCTTATCAGCTTCCAGCTTCTATTTGTTGGTATTTTTCTTATCACACATAAAAAAGGAAACAGACGCAACAACACCCTGCTTGGTATCATTTTTATCATGATCGCTTGGAATATGGGAGATCTCACACTGCAAATGAATGGAATTATTTTCAAGTGGGAATTCCTACAACTACTTGATGACAGCTTTTTTCTTCTTTATGGTCCTATATTTTACATATACGTTCAGGGCGTCATTTTTAGAGATTTCAAATTATCTAGTGGAAACCTACTACATCTGATACCTTACCTATTACTTACTATTACACTCCTATTCTCAAGTAACCTTACGCCAAACCCATCGGAAGATATCATCATGAACGATATTCCCTGGCAGTTCTACCTGATAAGTGCTTTTATGTATGTCCATATCTTTGTTTATCTGAGACTGGCCTACAAATCTCTTTGTAAGTATCGTCAAATCATTAAGAACAAATATTCTCAAATAGATCAAATTAATCTGGATTGGCTTAGTTCTTCTCTTAACACTTTTGGTCTACTCACTTTTGTATCACTGATTCACAATTTCATATCCTTGGCGGGAAATAGATCTGTATTTATTATCGCCTTAGTTCTTTTGCTTGTTTTTATCTTTTACTTCGTGAATAAGGTCATCCTTAAAGCACTCCGACAACCAGAAATTTTTGCGGGCATCGCTCAAAATGAAACCACCAAATACCTGGGGTCGAATTTGACACCAAGTCAAATTGAAGCATACAAGAAGCAATTATTGACTTTGTTCCAGGTTGAAAAACCTTTCTTGAATCCTCAAGTCAGTATTACCGATTTGTCTGAAAAACTATCCGTATCTACCAAGCACCTATCTCAGGTAATCAATCAATCGTTTAACAAAAGCTTTTTCGATTTCATTAATACCTACAGAATTCAGGAAGTTCAGCAAATCCTGAAAGAATCTAAAGATGATAAATTGACCGTTCTCGAGGCAATGTATCAGGCAGGATTCAATTCCAAATCTTCTTTCAATATGGCTTTCAAAAAAGAAACAGGACTAACACCTACCGAATTCCGACAAATGATTTAACAAATGCGTTCGACATCCTGATATCGGTCTATTGTGATTGAAATAGTTGATATACTTGCTGTATCAATTTAAAACTTAGAATTATGCAGCAATTAAAAAATTCAAATTACCCTTCAAATGCTTTCGGACGATTTTGGATGAAAGTTCCCATAGTCATTCGCTCAATACTAATCGGTTTTGGTGTCAGCTCTTTAGGTGTTAGTATTTGGACTATCGTGGCTATGAGCCTTCCTGGACCCTGGTCTGTGTTACTTATGGGTGCTATTCTCATTTTTTTCTGGATGTACTTCAGTGGTAAATGGAAGCCTTCAAACACACAAGTGTTTCGCCGTTTTTGCATAAGGCAAATCAATCTGAAAAGACCTGTATGGGTCTGGGGGTCGGTAGCTGCCTTTTTCATTGTTCTATTTCTCCATTCCAGCTTCATATTAACGTTTCGCATTGTTGAATTTCAGCCCGAAATATTTAAAAACTTGAGTTTCATAAATGATTTACCAGCTTTGCAGGCTTGGTCAATTATCATTGGGATATCAATGGTGGCAGGAATATGCGAGGAAATCGGCTATCGGGGTTATCTGCAAAAACCGCTAGAGCAAAAATATGGCCCTGTTGCCGCCATTTCTATTTCCTCACTGGTGTTTATTGTTATTCATCTACATCAGGCCTGGTTGGTTAGCATTTTGGTGCCAGTCTTCTTTATCTCCTTCATGATTGGGTACCTGGCCTATGCAACCAATTCACTTATTCCAGGCATTATTGCCCATGTCACATTTGATATCATAAATGTATCCTATTGGTGGTCAGATGTTATCGGCACATTTGAACGCAAGCCTATTAGCATGACAGGTGTAGACAATCACTTTATCATTACCGTTGTCGTGGTTCTTCTATCAACGCTATTATTCATTGTTGCCATCAGGAAATTATTGAAACTGAAAGATTCAGCAGATTTAATAAATCGACCAAACATGCCAAATTCTGCAATCATGAAAACTTAATATCTGTTGAACTGATCATCGTATTCTTTGCTCACTGATAAACTATAGTCTGAAGAGGTCATTGAAACTTTTGTGCAATATCTTTAAATATTATTAGAATAATACGTTGTGTAACAATGTATATAAAAAATAGCGGATTAAGTGCCGAAACGAAAATGATTTTTATAAATTTAAGGTCACCAATAATGCGAAAAGTAAGTGTATAAAAACCGCTACTTTTCTTATACTAAACGTTGTGCTCCATTAGGAGTGAAAAATAAAAATGTAAAAAATGAAAGCCTCAATACGTAGAAGATATGGTTCACAAAATCAGATAAAAATTGAGAATATTGAAAAACCAATTCCCAAAGACAATGAGATATTAATAAAGGTTTATGCAACTACAGTCAACAGGACAGATTGTGCAAACCTTACAGCCAAACCTTTTATTATGAGATTTGTTTTAGGGTTATTTAAACCAAGAAAAATAATAATAGGGACAGATTTTGCAGGTGAAGTAATATCAATAGGAAAAAATGTCAAGTTATTTAGTATTGGTGATAAAGTTTTTGGTTTTAATGACACAGGTTCTGAATCGCAAGCTGAATATATCACAACAACAGGAGAAAATTTATTTCTTATTCCAGAAAAGATAGATTATAAAGAAGCAGCTGCAAGTTTGGAAGGAGCTAATTATGCTTACACCTTCATTCATAAAGTAAATATTCAACCTGGTCAAAAAATTCTAATTAATGGTGCAACTGGTGGGATTGGTTCTGCTCTCCTGCAATTTGTAAGACAATATGATGTCAAAATAACAGCAACATGTAATACTAAAAACATCAAGCTAATACAATCTTTAGGTGCTGACAAAATTTACGATTATACCAAAGAAGACTTTATAGATGACAATGATAAATATGACTTTATATTTGATGCAGTAGGCAAAAGTACATTTGGAAAGTGTAAGCCATTAATAAAAGAAAAAGGGATTTATATATCTTCAGAATTAGGACCTTATTCCCAAAATATTTTTTATCCCATATTGACTTCAAGGTTAAGTAAAAAAGTAATCTTTCCTTTACCCTATAGTAAGCAGAAAACGATACCTTATATTAGTAATCTTTTGGAGCAAGGAAAGTTCAAGCCTGTGATAGACCGAGAATATTCATTAGAAGATATATCCAAAGCTTACGAATATGTAATTACAGGAGAAAAAACAGGGAATGTAATAATCAATGTTTAAAA
>PVMK01125580.1_pt1 | contig 19157 bp, 16 predicted proteins | sample 1853481 | NCBI WGS metagenome assembly PVMK01 (sample SAMN08533507, study PRJNA380276) | Marine sediment metagenome, whole genome shotgun sequencing project. | reverse complement strand
GTCGGGTCAAGTGTTTTTATTGCAGCGCGCCATTTTCCTCAAGACGCACTTTGCAACTGCGATTGTCGGGTACCATGCGGCTCTGCGGCCCCGGGACATGGGGCCAGCGCGGCCGGAACGCCTGCGCAACGCTGAGGAGATCGTATTGCCCATCAACGCAGTTCGTGAGTTTCTGCGACTCGAATCGAGCGCCGGCATCGTCTTGATCGGCGCGGCGGTCGCCGCGGAACTTTGGGCTAACTCGCCCTTCTCCTTTGGCTACTTCGAGGTCATCAATACGCAGGTTGCGGTGATCATCGGCGAATTTTCCATCGACAAACCGGCGCTGCTATGGGTCAACGACGGCTTGATGGCGGTGTTCTTTTTCCTGGTTGGCCTGGAGATCAAACGCGAACTGCTGGAAGGAGAGCTATCGCGAAAGGAACAGGTCGTGTTGCCGTGCGCTGCGGCTTTGGGAGGGTTCATAGTGCCGGCGTTCGTGTATGCGTGGATCAACCAGGATGATCCCGCTTCCCTGGCGGGTTGGGCGATTCCCGCGGCAACGGACATCGCCTTTGCGCTCGGCATCCTGTCGCTGCTCGGCGACCGCGTGCCGGTTGCGCTCAAGGTATTCCTCGCTTCCCTGGCGATCTTCGATGACATGGGGGCGATCGTCGTCATATCGATTTTCTACACCAGCAACCTGTCGTTGTTGTCCCTGGGACTTGCGGCGTTGGGGATCGTCGTGCTGACCGTGCTGAGCAGAAGGCGCGTCGGCCGCGTGTCGGCGTACGTGGTCGTGGGGGTGTTCATCTGGGTGTGCGTTCTGAAGAGCGGCGTGCATGCGACCCTTGCCGGCCTGGTAGTCGCGTTCTTCATTCCAATGCGCCATGAAGACGAGGCGTACGAAGGGTCGCCTCTGATTCATACCGAACATGCGCTGCATCCGTGGGTCGCGTTCCTCGTGCTGCCGGTGTTTGCGTTCGCTAATTCGGGCGTGGAACTGACCGGCGTCGGCCTGGAGACGCTAACGCAGAGCGTGCCGCTCGGCATAGGGCTCGGTTTGATGCTTGGCAAACCCATTGGCGTGCTGGTAGCGAGCTGGCTCGTCATCAAATTCTCCAGGGCAGAGTTGCCCCGCGGAGCAGGCTGCGGTTCGATGATCGGCGTGGCGGTGCTGACGGGTATCGGGTTCACCATGAGCCTGCTCATCGGTACGCTTGCCTTTCCTGAAGGGGACCAGAGTTCCCAGGTTGCCATGCGTGTTGGCGTTCTTGGCGGGTCGCTGGTATCCGCGATCATCGGCTATCTGATTCTGAGCTGGACCTTGCCGACCGCGGATTCGATGCGAGAAGCGGTGCCAGAGGCCGATTGAAAGCCATTCGGCGCAGATGCTCCCAGTAGCTCGACGCCGCTGATAAGCCGAGTGTCTGGCAAATCGCGCCATGCTCCGCGACAATGCCCTCCCTCGAAATGCGCTCCCTCGGAGAGGTGCCGGAGCGGTCGAACGGGCCTGACTCGAAATCAGGTGAAGGCTTGCGCCTTCCCAGGGTTCGAATCCCTGCCTCTCCGCCAGACCAGAATGGGCCCCGAGTGGGCCCATTCTGGTCTGGAAGAGCGGTGGGTCAGATGAGAACCCTTCGGTTCGACAAATCGGCAGGATTGCCGATTTGGGCGCCGGTCTGGCCGGCGGTCCTCAGGACCGAGCGCCAGGGATGGCGCGAGTCAATCCCTGCCTCTCCGCCTCTCCGCTACCTACCTGCATCGACAGATCCCAGTACTGATGAAGGGAATCAGGCCACGCGCTTGTGCCGGATGACGGGTGACTTGTAGAAGGCCCCGGTCTCGATCAGCATAGCGTCCGGGCACTGTGGCCCGTGCGGCGAGGGCCGCGTAACCAAGGGATGGCCGAACGATGGCAGAACAGGGCGCGGTATTCGAAGTCACGGCGCAGAACTTTCAGACGGATGTGGTGGAGCGGTCCGCAAGCATCCCGGTAGTGGTGCTGTTCTGGACGGATCAGGTGCCACCGTCGGCGGACGCGCGCCGCCAGCTCGAAACGCTTGCGGCGGGTTATTCCGGCAAAGTCGCCGTGGGCCTTTCGGATGTGGCGCTGGATCAGACGCTCGCTCAACAGTTGCGCGTGCAGGGGCTGCCCAGTATTCGCGTCATTCAGGACGGTCAGCTCGTGGACCAGTTGGACGGGCCTCAGGACGAAGCGACGCTGCGGGCACTGCTCGAACGATTGACCCTCAGCAGCGGCGATGTGTTGCGCGCTCAGTTGGGTGAGCTGCTGGAACGGGGCGACCATCAGGCGGCGCTCCTGGCACTTCAGCAAGCTATTGCGAACGAGCCGAACAACCCCGCGTTCAAGGTCGAGCTTGCGGACCTGTTGCTGCTGACCGGAGACCTCGATCAGGCTCGCACCGTGTTGGGGTCGATCCCGGAGGAAACGGATGACCGCGACCGCCCGGCGATGCGTCTGGAGTTGCTTGAAGAAGCCGCCGGAATGCCGGAGCGTGGCGAACTGGAGCGCCAGTTGGAGGCGGCGCCCGATGATCTGGAAATCTGCTACCAGAGCGCGGTTCGTGCAGCCACGGATGGCGATTTCGAAGTGGCGCTTGACCTCGCGATGAGTATCCTGCAGCGTGATCGGGAGTTTCGGGATGATGTGGGTCGTACCACGATGATTCGGATATTTTCGGTGCTTGGCAAAGGGTCGGACCTGGCCGCACGGTATCGGCGGCAAATGTTCAACTTCATGCATTAAAACGCCGTGCCACCGCTTTCCCGCAGATGTGCGCGGCATCTCAGTATGGCGACCAAGTGGTTCGCTATCCTTGCGGTTGAACTGGTGATTTAGCGGTGACCCCAGCATGGAGGCTCGGCAACTCACCTCGTCGACGCGCTTGATATTGTCGCATGCGGGTGCCCGTACGAGCGTTCCTCTGGAAGGACTCGTGTCGTTCGCCATTGGCGGCAGCCCGGAGTGTGGCCTGCGTCTCGAACTCCCTTTCGTTTCGCGTTGCCATGCGCGTATCGAACGACACCGGCAGTACTTCATGCTGATCGATGAGAGTAGCAACGGTACGTTCGTGCGCAGCGAGGACGAAACAGTCTGCCATGTGCACCGGAGCGCGTTTCGCCTCTGGGGCGCGGGCATGTTGAGTTTCGGACAGCCATTTACGGTCGAGTCCGTTGTGCGCTTCGAGCATCTGGAATAGTGGTCATGCGTGCGCGCTGGCAATCGGCCGCTCAGACGCACCGCGGGGCGCGTCGTAAACACAACGAAGATGCGGTGCTTGCGCGCCCCGACGTGGGTTTGTGGGCGGTCGCGGATGGAATGGGTGGTCATGATGCGGGCGACATCGCCAGCCAGCGGATCACCAATGCCTTGGCTGCAGTCACTCCGGCAGCGTTGTTTGCTGACACGGTTGACCGCGTCGATGACGCCCTGGACGAAGTCAACGACGGCTTGCGCGGGTACGCGGAGGAGCACTGCGAAGGCAGGATTGTCGGTAGCACCGTTGTCACGATGCTCGCGGGCGACAGGGTTGGCGTTGCGCTCTGGGCTGGCGACAGTCGGCTGTATCGACTACGCGATTCTCAATTGTCTCAGATCACGCGTGATCACAACCCGATTGCCGATCTGCTCGACGATGGCCTGGTCAGTGAGAAAGCTGCGGTAGAGAGCGACACCAACATCGTCACCCGCGCGGTTGGAGGCCAGTTCGAACTGTTTCTCGATGTGGCGGTGTTCGACCTGCAGAGGGGAGACACGTTTCTGCTGTGCAGCGACGGCCTGTACCGGGAGGTCGATGCCGAAGAGATTGGTGATCTGATGGGCCGGGAGAGCTTGGCCCAAGGCGTGACCGAACTGATCGACCTGTCGCTGCTACGCGGCGCCCGTGACAACGTCTCGGTGGTATTGTCGCGGCTGGAGAGCTGAGCGTGGCGATGGCCAATCACCCCTACGACCCGACCGAGCGAGATACCACCGCCACCGACCTGACGGTGATGCGCGGCAACACCGGTTCTGGCTCGGGCGAGGCGTTCGACACCCCGCGAGTATTGAAGCAACGTTTCGTGCTGGAGGAAAAGTTGGGCTCCGGCGGCATGGGAACGGTCTTTCGTGCCAAGGATCTACGCAAGGTGGAGGCGCGTGATCGCGACCCTTATCTGGCGGTCAAGGTACTCAATAACGATTTCCGCGCGCACCCGGACGCATTCGTTGCGCTGCAGCGCGAGGCAGCCAAGTCCCAGGCGCTCTCGCATCCGAACATCGTGTCGATTTTCGATTTCGACAAAGATGGCGAAATTCCCTTCATGACCATGGAGTTGCTCAAGGGCAAGGAACTGGGACAGCTCTTGAGCGAGTATCCGAACGGCCTGCCGGATGCGATGGCCTGGCCTATTATCGGCGATGTGTGCGCGGGCTTGAAAAGGGCTCACGACGCGGGCATTACGCATGCCGATTTCAAACCCGCCAACGTGTTCGTTACCGACGAGTACGGTTCGAAAATTCTCGACTTTGGAATTGCCCGAGCCGTGCGCGGGAACTCCCGGTTCGGTGACGACACGGTGTTTGATCCAAGCAAACTGGCCGCTCTGACACCGGCGTACGCGAGTCGCGAGATGCTGCTCGGGGAGACCCCGCGGGCAACTGACGACATCTACTCCCTGGCTGTTGTGGTGTACATGCTGCTCACCGGTCGTCATCCGTTCCAGCGGGTACGCGCGGATGAAGCCGAGCGCGACGGGTTGCGCCCGGAACGAATCAAGAAGCTGAGCCGTCGACAGTGGTGGGTGCTCGCGCGCGCGCTGGATTTTCATGCGGAGAATCGACCCCAGAGTCTCGATGAGATAATTGCCGGGTTAGTCACCCGTCCCGCTTTGAAACCCTGGATGACCGCGGTGCTGCTGGTGGTTGCTGTCGGGATCGGGATCGGGCTGTCGGTGGGCCCGATGTCCGAAGAGCGTGTGGTGGTTGCTCGTGACACCTTGTTGGAAGCCCAGCGCGATCGGGTCGACGATTTGTTGGCGACGCCGGTTTTCGACTCGGTCTGGCAGGATCAGGTCGCGAAGGAACTCGCGCAGCTCAACGAGATCGATGATGGGAGCGCGATGTTCCTTGCAACCCGCGCCCGGGTGCTGGAGGTCTACCAGGACCGCTTGGCGGAGGCGCCGGCGTTCGATGCGGCATTCGAATTGCTGCGCGCCGCGGACTCGCTGCTGGATGGCAGCCGATTCGAGTCGGGCTACGACACATTGCAGGAACAGGTGCTTGCCGAATTGGAAACGTTGCTCATCGCGGAGCGCCTCGACCGCGTCTGGATCGACGACGTTGAACTTCAACTGCTGCGTTTCGCGCGGGTGTTTCCGCACAACCCACTCTACGCTGAACTCGAACAGGAGGTGGGAGACACCTACCTGAATGTGATCGAATGGTCGGTCGACCAGAACGAATTGAATCTCGCGGACGAGCTGTTCGCATTGACCGTCCCTCGGGTGTTCGAGTACGACGACCTCGAACAGGTCAGCGACCGCCTTGAACGACTGCGTGCCCGGATCGAGCGGGTCCGGGCCAGCGAAGTCGACAGTGAGGCCGATCAGCGCCTGCTGGCAGATCTCGACGCGGCTGCGGGATTCGTGTGTCAGCGGCTCGATGGAAGCGACATCGACACGGCGGTACGTGGCTTGACGGAGCGTCATGCGAATCGTCGTGGTGCCATACGCACGGGCGTCGCCCAGCGGGTGGCTCAATGCGTGGTATCGCTTGCGGAAACGGATCAGCAACGGGCCAGGGAATTACGCGAAGCGGGTATCCGTCTGCTCGGGCCGCAACCGGCGCTGGTGAATCTGGAGTTCGACCCCTGCTCGATGCGACATCTGATCGGCGCGGGCAACAGCCCCGGCGGTCTCGGCGTATGTCTTGACGTATTCACGCACGGTGCCACCGGTCACGGTCCTGAACTGGTAGTCATTCCCAGTGGTGAGAGCCGTTTCGCGATCATGCGTCAGGTGTTTCGAGCGGAACAGCTCGCGTCGTACTGCCGCGCAAATGGTTGCCCTGAACCGACCGTCGATGCGGTCGCCGCCGGATCGGTATCGAGCGACGACGCGATTACTTTCGCACACTGGTTGAGCGAGAAGACCGGTCATCGTTACCGTTTGCCCAGCGTCGAAGAGTGGCATCGTGCGATGGGCGGCGACGCTACTCTGACGACGCGTTGCGCGCAGCGAGCGGCCGGCGGAGTCGAAAACGAATTCGGATTGTCCGGGCCTGCACCCGACACTGGCGCGGGGCTTGCCGAATGGCTCGCCGGGGTCGGCGCCGCGCCCCTCCAATCGCCGGCGGCCTGTGCCTCGCCGGGCGACGGGTTATCAAGTGCAATGGCCGGACGAGACAGCGGAGTTCGCCTGGTGAGGGAAGTTCAATGAGATTGCTCAAACTGACGCCGGAAAGCGAGCGCCTGCGGCGCATCGCCAAAGCCCACGCAGCCGGTGAGATATCGCGCGGCGAGTTCAGAAGCATTCGCGCCGAGGTGATCGACGGATTTGTCGCAGCATCGCAGCGCGATGTCGGTGATGACACTCAACCTCGCTGGATTGCATCCGAATCGACGACTCAGCGCTTCCAGCCCGCCGCTGTACCGGCAGTTGTGGCGACGTCGGACCGCTCGGTCTCCAGCGTTGTGGGGGTCGCGCTACTGTTAATTCTCGTGGCAGCCGTGCTGGCGGGCGCGATGTGATCAAGATCAAGGAGTGAATCGATGTCTGGATGTTTGCTGGGCCTGTTGCGGCGCCATGTTGCGGCCGGCGTATTTCTGCTGCTGGTTCCCCTGCCAGCGGCGCTTGCGCTGGCGCCTGCGGAGCTGGATGCGACCGAGGCTCCGTCGACGGTCGACGGAATGCGGATGCTGGAACTCCTTGGCGAGGGTGGCGACGATTGGGATGCTCCGGACCCGGGGTGGCCCTTTGGCATCCCTCGTTGGTCGGAGGACCCGGCGGCCTGGGGAAAGGACGAGCCAGCTCAACTGGCCGGGAACGAAATGCGTCCCCACCGGCGGGGCTGAGCGCTGCGACTCGGTACAACGGTTCTCATTGGGCGCGCCGTTCCGGTTCGAGATAGCGGCTCGAAGCCAAGGCCATTGATAGGCATCTAGTTAGCGATTACTAACGTAACCGGACGTCCCGCGTGACGGATGTTATGCACAAGGCGGCGGTTATTTGCCCGCCGGAAGGCAAGATGGAGATTTTAGTTGATCGAAAGCCTCATGAACTGATCGCATCTAATTGAAATTTCAGTATAAATTTGCATCTGCCTAAATTTTGATCAATTCCGTGTGGTTCCCGTATTCTTTGGCGTGGGGCCGATTGTCCGTGAGTTATCCAGAGAGTTATCCACAACTTCAGTGGACAACTCGATGCAAGGAACACCTGACCATGACCGACACGCTGGCGGCGAAGCTCAAGGACTATGACGATCGTGGCGTGCGCCGTGTAAAGCTGGGCCTTGCCGACCTCGATGGTGTGATTCGAGGCAAGTACATCAGCCTCGAAAAGTTCGCTTCCGTGATGGAGAAAGGCGGTGGGTTCTGCGACTGCGTGTTCGGCTGGGACGTCGACGACCAGTTGTATGACAACTCGACCTTTACCGGCTGGCACACCGGATTTCCGGATGCACAGTACCGACTGCTGAGCGAGACCGAGCGCTGGCTCGAGGATGAGGGTGTCCCCTACTTCATCGGCGAATTCGTGGGTGCCGATGATGCGGACAACCATCCGTTGTGCCCGCGCTCTGCGCTGCGGCGCGTTCTGCGGCTTGCCCGGGAGTTGGACATCGATGTCCGGATGGGCCTCGAGTACGAGTTTTTCGTATTCGACGAGACGCCCCACACCCTGCAGGAGAAAGGGTTCCGGAACCTGACGCCGCTGACGCCCGGGAACTTCGGTTACTCGATGCTGCGTGCCTCGACTCAGGCAGACCTGTTCAATGGGTTGATGGACTATTGCGCCGCACTGGGTTGCCCGGTGGAAGCCTTGCACTGCGAGACCGGTCCCGGTGTCTGGGAAGCGGCTCTCGAAGCGACCGATGCGATCGCTGCCGCGGACCAGGCCAACCTCTTCAAGACGTTCTGCAAGGTGTACTTCGCCAGGCGTCAGCGGGTTGCCACCTTCATGGCCAAGTGGTCTATGGACTACCCGGGACAGAGCGGCCACTGTCACTTCTCGTTCCTCGATCCGCAGCGCGACAATCTGTTCTACGACGACCGGGCTGAACATTGCATCAGTCGCACGCAACGGCAAGCCATCGCCGGGGTCGTGCGGTACCTGCCGGAGCTGATCGCGCTGATTGCACCGACGATCAACAGTTACACCCGGCTCGTGAAGGGTGCCTGGGCGCCTACCGCGAGCACCTGGGGGATAGAAAACCGGACCGCGGCATTGCGCGTGATCGGAGGTTCGGCGAGCAGTCAGCGGCTGGAATGCCGCGCGCCGGGCGCCGATGCGAATCCGTATCTGGTGGCTGCGGCGGTAATCGGCGCGGCCCTGGTGGGTATCCAAAACGAACTCGAGCCGGATGCCAGCGTGCGCGGCAACGCCTACGACGTGCAGGACGACTTACCCGTGGAACAGCAGTTCGCGACCAACCTCAGGGATGCGGCGGCACGGCTGGACGGTTCCGGCGTGGCCCGGGAATTGTTCGGAGAAGTCTTCGTGGACCATTTCGTTGCCAGTCGGGTCTGGGAAGCCCGTGAGCACGAACGAACCGTGAACGACTGGCAGTTGAGGCGATACTTCGAGATCATCTGATGCGTGATGCTGGCACCTGAGAGATCATGCGTTTAGGAATTCTTCAGACTGACGCCGTGCGCGACGACCTCCAGTCGGAGTTCGGCGATTACCCGGGGATGTTCCGTGAGGTCCTCAGTCAGGGCGCTGAAACAGAACCCCTCGAATTTTCGAACTACGACGTGAAACGCGAAGAATATCCAGAGCGCCTGGAGGAATGCGACGGATACCTGATTACGGGTAGTCGTGACAGCGTGTACGACGATGCGCCGTGGATCCGGACGCTGGGCGGATTCGTCCGCAAACTCGACACCACGCGCACGCCATTGGTCGGGATCTGTTTTGGTCACCAGTTGATCGCGCACGTGCTCGATGGTGAAACGGCACCCGCTGAGGTCGGGTGGGCGGTGGGGGTGCACACCTCGGAAGTGTTGGCGCAGCAGGCGTGGATGACGCCGTGCCAGACTAGTTTCCGGCTGATTTCCAGCCACAAAGATCAGGTGCAGACCTTACCCGGTCGGGCGACTCTGTTTGCCGCCAGCGAGACCTGTCCCATCGGTGGTTACACGATCGACGGGCACATTCTGACGTTCCAGGGCCATCCTGAGTTCGAACCCGAGTATGCAGCGCGATTGATGACCGGTCGGCGCGAACTTCTGGGCGAACAGCGGTTCGCCGCTGGGATGGCTTCGCTGGCCCAGCGCATCGATTCCGTGTTGGTCGCCAGGTGGATCGTCAACTTCATCCAGACGGCAAAGAGGGCTCCCGCAGACAACGTGTGATATCGGCAGCGCTGGTATATCTTGTTTCCGCATGGAATGGAAACGGAGGATCCGGTGCGTAGGAATCTGCTGCTGGCGTTGCTGGTCCCACTGTTGCTGTCCGGCTGCGGCATCAAGCTGGCCTATAACAACCTGGATCGGATCATTCCATGGGTCGCTGACGACTACATCGAGTTCGACGAACCTCAGGAAGAATACTTCGATGCGGAGCTCGCTTCGATCTTATATTGGCATCGAACGACCCAACTGCCCGAGTACGCGGCCGCGCTGAGGCGCTTCGATGCGGACGTGTCCGGAGGCTTGACGCTTGAAGAACTGCTGACGATGGAGGAGCAGGTCATGGCTGCGAGCCGTCGCCTGCGTGGCAGGTTCGTTCCGATGGCGGCCGAGATTCTGTATTCGACCAGTTCCGAACAGCGGCTCGACATCAAGCGGCGCTTCGACAAGCGCAATGCCAAGTACTTGAAACCAATCGCGGATATGGATATTGCTGAAGAGCGGGAGCGTTGGCGCCGCGATTTCAAAGACGGCTTCGAGTTCTTTGTTGGCAAGGCGTCACGTGCTCAAGTGGAGCGCATCGCACGGGTTGCGAACGAGTTCGTTCCCGAGGAACGGATGTGGGTCGAGTACCGCGAGCGCTGGCAACAGGACGTGTTTACCCTGATGGATCTCAAGTTGGGCTATCCGGAATTGTTGCTGCGCATGCGCGAAATGGTCGGTCACCGCGAGCGTTGGTACGGTGCCAACTACAACGATGTAATGGTGCGTAACGAGCGTCTTTTCCGTGACGTGGCGGTTGATCTGGCCAACTCGCTGAGCGAGCGGCAGCAGCGCGTACTATCGAAGCGATTGCTGGGCTGGGCGAAGGCCTTCGAAGAGCTTGCGGACGATGCCGACCCGGCGCCGCCGCCGCTCGCATGCATGGCGGGCTGCCCGGTGTATGCCGGGGGTCCGGGCTACTCGTCCAGTATCAGCCAACCGATCAGATAAGCGATGATCACCAGCTTGGTTGCCCAGATTGCGACGACCAGCGCGCCGACTCTCACCCAAGTGGGGGCGACCCCCAGATAACGGGCGACCCCGGCACAGACCCCGGCGACCATGCCGTTGTCCTTGTCCAGGCGCAACGTAGTGTTGGCGGTGCTGTGATGTGTCGTCATGTACCTGCTCCCGCTCAACCGCGACTAACCAGGCACAGCAGTTGCGCCAGCGGGCCACTCCTGTCAATCGAAAAAGAGGCAATTAATTCAGAGGTGATCAGTTGATGGCTCGCGGGCGCGGCAGCGTTGGCAGGCATGGCGGCCCGTGCCGACAGCCCAAAGATGCACAACACCAGCGTCAGTAAGATGATGGACCACAGCGTTGCGCGGGGCGCCGCTATGCGGGAAAGTCTGAATGAGTTGTTCATGTCCTTCGGTCCGTGACTTGCGTGTCTGTGTCTTTAGCCTTTCAAGTTGCGTGCCAGGTCTCGTGGCTTGCGTAACACGTTGTTTTTATGGAGTTGTTTGGGTTCAAGGAGCGCCGGGACCCGGCGGCCAATGGATGGTGATGGTGAGATTAGCCAATTGTTGGTCGGATCGGGTTAGCATGGTTCGGGCGGCAGGGAGTCTTTTGTTCAGCGGGGGGAGAGGGGCATGAATTTTCATTTCGCCACGGCCTGGGAGCGGATCGCGGGCACCATTCCCGATCAGCCAGCGCTGATCTGCGGCACCCGGATCCGGACCTGGCGCGAATACGATGAGCGCGCGGCGCGATTTGCATCGGTTCTGGAAGGAGCGGGGTTGGGGGTCGGCGCCAAGGTTGGCATCTACCTGCACAACTCCAACGAGTACCTCGAAGCTCAGTACGGGATCTTCAAGATTCGTGGCTGCCCGATCAACGTGAACTATCGTTACAAGGCCGACGAGCTGGTCTACCTGCTCGACAACGCCGATGTCGAGGCGGTCGTCTATCAGGCCTGCTACGCAATGCGCATCTGGGAGATTCGCGAACGCCTGCCCAAGGTCAAACTCTGGGTGCAGGTGGACGACGGCACCGAGGCGCTGCTGCATGATGCGATCGACTTTGAGCGCGCGCTGCGTGACAACCCGCCCGCGCCGCGGGTGGAACGCGCGATGGATGATCTGTACATGCTCTACACCGGCGGGACCACCGGGCTGCCCAAGGGCGTGATGTACAACAATGGCGAATTCTGCATGGCCATGTGCATGGGCTACGTGGGGCATGGTTTCGAATTTCCGACGTCCGTGGATGATCTGCCAGAGCTGGTCACGAGGCTGGCTGCGGCGGGGGGCGTGCCTCGCAGTGTGGTGGGTTGCCCGTTGATGCACGGCACCGGGATGTGGCTTGGATCCTTCATTCCGCTGTTGCTCGGCGGCAGCGTGGTCACCTCGTCCAAGCTGAGCTTCGACCCGGATCTGATCTGGAGTCTGGTCGAACAGCATCGCGCAACTTCGATCGTGATCGTTGGCGATGCCTTTGCGCGCCCGATGTTGGCGTCGTTGAACGCTGCGCGTGACGCGGGCCAGCCCTTCGATCTGGCGTCGCTGACCCAGATCGTTTCCAGTGGGGTGATGTGGAGTGCCGAAGTAAAGGAAGGGCTGCTCGAGCATCACGACATGGAGCTGGTCGATACCATGGGTTCGACGGAAGGGGGCATGGGCAGTTCGGTCACCAGCCGTGACCGATCGCCTCAGACTGCCCGATTCGAACTCAGTGAAGGGGTGAAGGTCTTCAGCGATGATGGGCGGGAGCTGCAACCCGGCGATGAAGCGATCGGACGGGTCGGCACCAGCGGGCTGGTACCCATCGGTTACTACAAGGATCCGGTGAAATCGGCCGAGGCGTTTCGCGAGATCGACGGCGTGCGCTACAGCTTTCCCGGAGACTACGCGCGGGTGGAGCCCGACGGCTCGATCACCTTGTTGGGTCGGGGCAGCGTCTGCATCAACACGGCGGGTGAGAAAGTGTTTCCCGAGGAGGTGGAAGAGGTGGTGAAACGCTACGAGACGGTGCTCGATTGCCTGGTTGTCGGTGTGCCCGATGAGCGATTTGGAGAGCGTGTCGTTGCGGTCACGTCGCTGCAGGAGTCGGCGCAACGGGCCGAACAGGAAGTGATCGAGTATGCCCGAGCGCAGCTCGCCGGTTACAAAGTTCCGAAACACATCCTGTTCGTCGACGAGGTGCGTCGCGCACCCAACGGCAAGCCCGACTACAAATGGGCGCGACGTACCGCGGAAGCAGCATATGGAGCATAGAGGTCCCGGATCTCTACAAACTGCGCCTGTGGAACGATTCACCGCGGAGGAAGGCGTCAAGCTTTGCCTGGTGGCACGTGGCGAGGAAGCGTTGCTCGCCGCCCAGGGACAAGAGAGCGGGGTACGTCAGCGGTACCGTGGTGACCGTCGATGGCGGTCATTCGGTGAGCCGGTAGGATGCATCTGATCGGTGCAACTGACCCAGGGTATTCATCGCGCAGCGCGCATCTCGCCGGACAAAGCGGCGCTGGTGAGCCTCGAACGGACTGTCAGTTGGGCCGAATTCAAGGACCGGGTTGCGCGCCTGGCCGCGGCATTTCGGGAGTTGGGCGTAGCTCCGGGCGAGCGCGTTGCCATGCTCGCCGGCAACAGCGATCGCTACGTCGAATATTACTTCGCGACGCTCTGGGCCGGTGCGGTCATGGTCCCGGTAAACACCCGATGGACGACACAGGAAATCGCGGCTTGTCTCAATGATGCTGCGGCCGTGCTGCTGCTGGTCGACGTGGAGCATTGTGTTGGGGCCGACGAACTGCGTGAGCAGTGCCCAGCGCTTCGCCAGGTTCTGCTGGCAGCGGCAGTCGACGAGCACGGCCTCACCAGTACCGAAACACTCATCCGCACAACGGCGCCGGTAACGGATGCAGCGCGCCACGGTGATGATCTTGCCGCGCTGTTCTATACGGGAGGAACCACCGGGCGCGCCAAGGGCGTGATGTTGAGCCATGCAAACCTGATGGCAAACTCGATGACGGCGATGGCCAACATGAATATCAGCGGTGCCACGACCCACCTGCACGTTTCGCCGATGTTCCATGTTGCCGGTGGTTCCCGCCTGTTCAGCGTGACGGTGGCCGGGGGCACGCACGCGGTCATTCCCGCCTTCGAACCGGGACTGTTTCTGGGCGCAATCGAGCGATTTCGCGTCACGCTGACGGTTGTCGTGCCGACCATGTTGAACCGGCTGGTCAATCTTCCGGGCCTCGGCGATTACGACCTCTCCAGCCTCGATATGTTGTCCTATGGCGCTTCGCCGATGCCAGAGGCGTTGCTGGAGCGAGCCATGGCGCTGTTTCCCGAGGTTCGCTTTCTCCAGTCCTATGGGATGACCGAGCTGTCGCCGGTGGCCACCGTGCTCGCGCCGCGTTTCCACGTGTTCGACGGACCGGACGCAGGATTCGTTCGGTCCGCCGGACAGCCGGTGTACAACGCGGACGTTGCGATTTTCGATGGCGACGGCAACAGGCTGGAAGATGGGGCGGTGGGCGAGATCTGTGTCCGCGGCCCGATGGTCATGCAGGGCTATTGGCAGCAACCGGAACTTACCGCCGAAACCCTACGCGGCGGCTGGATGCACACCGGAGATGCCGGTTACATCGGCGAACGGGGATTTCTGTTTCTGGTGGATCGCATCAAGGACATGATCGTTACGGGTGGCGAAAATGTGTACTCCGCAGAAGTCGAGAACGTTCTCTATCAGCACCCCGCGATAGCAGAGTGCGCGGTGATCGGCATTCCCAGCGCGGATTGGGGCGAAGCGGTGCACGCGGTGGTAACGCTCAGGCCTGGGATGACGGCGAGTACGGAGGATCTGTTCGGTCATTGCAGAAGCCGCATCGCGGGTTACAAATGCCCTAAGAGTTTTGAGATAACCGCTGATCTACCGAAGAGCGGAGCCGGTAAGATCCTCAAGGCCGAACTGCGCAAGCCGTTCTGGGACGGTGAAGCGAGGAGTATTAATTGATCCAGCGAGCGACGCAGTTTGTCACGGCGATCAGTCTTTTGTTCCTGTCCCCCACAACTCACGCCAATGAGGGGCCTCTGCGGATTCGCAACGCCTCCCCGGCGTCGCAGATCTTCGGGCTGCCGCGGGCGCTCGGTGGAGAGTTGCTGCGTTCCGATCAGGAACTGACCTTCAATACGGAAATTGCCAACGTATTCACCAGTGATGTCGACGACAGCAGTTTCGCTTTCTTCGACGGTGAGACCGTTACGATGACCGCGGGTTATCGACGGCGCCTGGGCGGGCGTTTCGAAATGGGCATCGAGGTGCCCTACGTAATTCACCACGGTGGGAACCTGGATCGGCTCATCGATGAGTTTCACGATCTGTTCGGCTTGCCCCAGGGCGGTCGCGACAACGCGCAACGGAACAAGATCGATTACGTGATTCGCAGCGGTGGGAAGACCTATATCGACTTCCAGGACAGTAAGGAGTCGCTTGGCGACATCCGTTTTTCCGGCGCGTTTGGCTGGCTGCGGGAGGCGGATCGCGCGCTGGCGCTGCGGGGCTCACTGAAGTTGCCCACCGGCGACGCGGACAAGCTGACCGGTTCGGACGGAGCGGATCTGGCAGTGTGGCTTGATTTTACCGACCGGCGCTGGTTATCCGGCCTGGGGCTCGAACTCACCATGACGGGTGGTGTGCTGCTGATGGAAGAAGGCGAGATCGTCCCTGAAGAGCAGAACGATGTCGCGCTGTTCGGGCACCTGGGTCTGAGCTATCCGATCACCGCACGCTGGACCCTAAAAGCGCAACTCGATGGTCACACCGAGCTGATTGGTACCGGTCTGGATCAGGTCAGTGGCGAAGCGCTGCAGGGCTCGGTCGGGGCGCGCTTTGTGTTCAACAGAAAATTCTGGACGGACATCGCGCTGTCGGAGGATCTGGTGAGCGATTCATCGCCTGACGTGGTGATCCAGGTGCTGCTTGGCGCGCGCTTCTGAATACGCCGCGCCGGTTAGATCTGGCGACCGGCGTTTTGCCAGTAAGGGTCACGCAAGAGGCGCTTGTACAATTTTCCCGTTTCATGGCGGGGCATCGATGCGATGAAGTCGACGCTGCGGGGGATCTTGTAGCCGGCCAGATGGTCGCGGCAGTGCGCGACCAGCGCGTCGGCCAGGTCCTCGTCCCCGAGGTAGCCGGCGCGCAGTTCAACTGCCGCCTTGACCTCCTCGCCGAACTCGGGATTGGGGATACCAAACACGGCCACATCGTGTACCGCTGGATGCGTGCTCAGCACGGCTTCGATTTCCGCAGGGTAAATGTTCACGCCGCCGGAGATGATCATGTCGATCTTGCGGTCGCTCATGAATAAGTAGCCGTCGTCGTCCAGATAGCCGATATCACCGAAAGTGAACACGCCCGGTTCGAGGTGGGCGGCCGCCGTCTTTTCGGGTTCCTTGTAGTACTCGAAATCGCTCCCCATCAGGTTTTTCACGTAGATCTGGCCGGTCTCGTTGGCGCCCGCCCGTTCGCCGTCATCGTTGATGATCCAGACTTCCACCATTGCCGAAGGCTTGCCCAGGGTCCCCGGTCGGTCGAGCCATTCGCGGGCAGTCACCGTCGTGACGATCGAGCCCTCGGTGGAACCGTAATATTCGTGAATCACGGGGCCCCACCAGTCGATCATGTCGCGTTTCGCGTCCGCCGGGCAGGGTGCGGCGCCGTGCCAGACAGCCTCGAGGCTTGCGCCGCTGAACGCAGCTTTGGCGTCCGAATCCAGGTGCAGCAAGCGGTGAAACTGCGTGGGAACCAGATGCACATTGGTGACCCGGTGTTGATCGATCAGCCGCAACGCCTCGGCTGCATCGAACTTATGTGACATCACTATGCTGCTACCGGCGAGCATCGGCAGGAAAGAAAATGCCCATTGCGCCGAGTGATAGACGGGCCCGCAGACATAAGTTACGCCGTCCGCAGGAATACTCAACATCCCGGCCAGCCCGGCTCCGATCATCTCCATGACTTCGAGCGGCGCACCGGCTGCGTACGTGCTGGAACGCACGCCCTTGGGGCGGCCGGTGGTCCCCGACGTGTAGAACATGGGGCCGCCCATACTCTCTGAGGCTGGCTCGGCGCTTGATCCGGCCGCGAGCATCGATTCGTAGTCGTCGAAGCCGGAAACCGCGGCGCCGATGTTCCAGCAGTGCTTGAGGGTGGGCGTTTCGTCGCGCGCAACGGCGGCGGCCGCGACAGAGACGAACTCTTCGTCGGTGATCAATAGCTTCGATTCAGAGTTGTCGATCACGTAGGCGAGTTCCTCGGCGGTGAAATGCCAGTTCACGGGTACGTACAGCACGCCCGCATGGCCCGCTGCGGCCATCACTTCGTAGTATTCGCGGCAGTTGCCGGCAAACACCGAGATGGTATCGCCAGGTTGCAGACCGAGTGCATCGAACGCGCTGATGAGGCGATTGACGCGTTCGTTGAAGGCATCCCAACGCGTGCTGCCTCGGGCGTCGGTCAGAGCGGTGCGGTTGGGTCGGCGTTCTGCAATACGCAGGATCAGTCTGGCCATGAATACACTACCAATTCGTCACGTAAGCGGTCGATGGTATCGGAATGCTCAGCCAGCGTATCCCAAAGCAGGATGCTGGGGTAACATCCCGGGCCCGTTTGTCGTCGCGGAGATCGATAGTTCATGGCCATGCAGCGCACGCCTCTGTTGATGCACCGCTTGCTGGATCGAGGCGCGCAGGTCGCTCCGAACGAAGAAATCGTCACTGCCACGGAAACCGGCGTGCGGCGTCAGACCTATCGGCAGACCCGTGACCGTGCCCATCAACTCGCCCATGCGCTGGCTGGAGCGGGCATTGAGGTGGGCGACCGGGTCGCCACCTTCATGTGGAACGGCTCGCGGCATCTTGAGGCGTATCACGCGACCGCGGGCATGGGCGCAGTCCTGCATACCCTCAACGTGCGGCTCTCGGATTCGGATCTCGCCTACATCATTGGACACGCCCAGGACAAATTGATCATCGTCGATGCCAGCGTGCTGCCGCTGCTCGAAAAGCTCGACGGTCGAATGCCCAGCGTCCAACAGATCATCGTTGCCACCGAAGCGGGAGAGGAGGGGTGGAAGACCGACCTGCCGAAGGCGGTCGACTACGAAGCGTTCATTGCGGGCAAGCCGACCGACTACGAATGGCCCGACATCGATGAAAATTCGCCACTCGGACTGTGCTACACGAGCGGCACGACCGGCAATCCCAAGGGGGTGGAGTACGAGCACCGCTCTCAATATCTGCATACCCTCACCCAATGCATGACCGATGCCATGGCGCTATCGGGTACCGATTGTTTGTGCGGCATCGTGCCGATGTTCCATGCGATGGGTTGGGGCTTGCCGTGGGCGGCCACCATGCTCGGCATGAAGCAGGTCATGGTGCACCGCTTCATGGATCCGGCGCGTATTCTGGAACTGATGTCCAGCGAGGGCGTGACGATCTCGGCTGGCGTGCCGACGATCTGGCAGGGCATAAAGTCGATTGTCGAGGCCAACCCGAACGCGGCGAATTTGTCGAAGCTGGATCGGCTGACCTGTGGGGGTTCGGCCCCGCCGCCCTCGCTGATTCGCTGGTATGCCGATGAGTTGGGCGTCGAGATGATCCAGGGCTGGGGCATGACGGAGACCAGCCCGCTGGCGACGCTCTCGCGAAGGGTCATGAAGCGTGCTCAGCTCGAACTCACGGACGATGAGCAGTTTGCAAACGTCGCCAAAGCCGGTCAGCTGATGCCCGGGCTCGAACTCGATATCTTCGATGAGGAGTTCAATCGACTGCCGCACGACGGCGAGGCCGTCGGGGAAATTCTGATTCGCGGGCCGTGGATCTGTTCCGAGTACTACAACGATCCGCAGCCCGATAAGTTCCATGAAGACTGGCTGATCACCGGGGATGTCGGGAAGATCGATCCGGATGAATACCTGATCATCAGCGACCGCTCGAAGGATCTGATCAAGTCGGGCGGCGAGTGGATCTCTTCGGTGGACCTGGAAAACCACATCGTGGCGATTGCCGGTGTCGCTCAGGCTTGTGTCGTGGCCCGACCCCACCCCAGGTGGGACGAGCGCCCGGTAGCCCTGTTGATACTCGAAGAAGGGGCCCGCGTCGATGCCGATCAGGTCCTGACTCATTGTGCGACTCAGTTCGCTAAGTGGCAGTTGCCCGACGATGTGCTGTTCGTCGATGACATCCCGCTCACCGGCACCGGCAAGATGGACAAGAAGCTGGTTCGTTCAGACCTGGATGCACAGGGCTATACGCTCCCGGACCAGCGTACCGCATCGGACAACCAGACGTGCTGAGTTGCAAGGCCGCAACGTGGCGCGCACAATGCGCACAACCCAAGGGGTGGTCGTAAAGGCCTGAGACGCGGAAACACCAGCGGACCCTTTGAACCTGATCCGGTTCGTACCGGCGTAGGGATAGGGACTCGCGTTTTCTCACCCGTCCGTGTCCACCCGTCGCTTCGGATCACCACCGGAGCCGAAAATGATGCTGTCCTCGAGAGTTCTACTGCTCGCGCTGGCGTTGCCACCGATTGCGCTTGGTGCCGAGC
>PVMK01189255.1_pt1 | contig 19161 bp, 19 predicted proteins | sample 1853481 | NCBI WGS metagenome assembly PVMK01 (sample SAMN08533507, study PRJNA380276) | Marine sediment metagenome, whole genome shotgun sequencing project. | reverse complement strand
GCCGCGGTGGGTGAGAAATTCACTCGCGCAGCGCAATTGTCCCTGGAAGAGCGTATCCCGCTGGTGTGTTTTGCCGCGTCCGGGGGCGCCAGGATGCAGGAGGCGCTGATCTCACTGATGCAAATGGCCAAGACCAGTGCTGTCATCGAGCGTATGAAGCTGGAGAGCGTGCCGTATATTTCTGTGATGACCGATCCAATCTACGGCGGTGTGTCCGCTTCACTGGCGTTGCTGGGGGATATCAACATCGCCGAGCCCGATGCCAGGGCAGGCTTCGCCGGCCCCAATATCATCGAGCAGACCATTCGCCAAAAACTTCCCAAAGGCTTCCAGCGCAGTGAATTCCTGCTGGAGCACGGGGCGATAGATATGATCGTGCACCGCACCCGGATGCGCGACACGATTGCCGGATTGTTGTCAAAAATGACCAAGCAGTCATTGACCCTCGTCGAGGAGGAGGCGCCCCTGCCCGGGGAAGAAGAGTTTGACGACGCTGTAGTCGCACCGGAAGGGGATGAATAAGGCGTCTCTGGAGCAGTGGTTACAGCGACTCGAGTGTATTCACCCCAACGCCATGGAGTTGGGGCTGGAGCGGGTGTCCGCTGTAGCCCGTAAGCTGGCACTACTGCCCGTAAAACAACCGGTAGTCATCGTTGCCGGAACGAATGGTAAAGGCTCTACGGTAGCGGTTTTGGAAGCTTTATTGACGGAAATAGGGCGCAGCACCGGTGTTTTTACCTCGCCGCACTTTTTGCGATTCAACGAAAGAATTCGCGTGGCGGGTGCAGAGGCTTCGGACGGAGAAATTGTCGCGGCGTTCACGGCTATTGATGACGCCAGGGAAGGGATATCCCTTACTTATTTCGAGTTCGCCACTTTAGCGGCCTTATTTATTTTTCGGGTGAGGGATCCGGAGTTTGTTATTTTAGAGGTCGGCCTGGGCGGACGCCTGGACTCGGTCAATATCGTCGATCCGACGGTTGCGGTTATCACCAGCATAGATCTGGATCACCAGAACTGGCTGGGAGACAGCCGGGGTGAGATAGCCCGGGAAAAGGCCGGTATTATGCGCGCTGCGAAACCTGTGGTTATCGCTGAGCCGGCGCCGCCACCCGAGCTCCTCGATTGTGCGGCAGCGGCGGCGGCCGACCCAGTAGTGTGCCTGGGGCGCGATTTTACCGTGACAGGCGACGGCGAGACATGGCAGGGTGTGCTGTATGAAGCGCGGGGCGGGCAGCGCTCGCTTGCGTCGCAACCGGCCGGGGCTCTGTTGCCCGGCAATATTTGCGCAGCGCTGCAGGCGGCGCTACTGCTGAATGTGGATTTCAGCCCGCGGCAGATGCAGCGGGCGCTGAGTAAAGCGAGCCCCGTGGGGCGCCGCCAGTTACAACAGCTGGCGGGGCGGGACTACGTTCTGGATGTGGCGCACAATCCAGCGGCAGTTAATAAAATGCTTGAATATATTGATGCAACCCCATGTAATGGAAAGACTATTGCTTTGTTTTCTGTAATGAAGGATAAAGATATTCCGGGGATGACACACGCCGCGGCCGGGTTCTTCGACGCCTGGTTTCTGGCGGATCAAGCGGCTAACGACCGGGCGGCGCCCGCTGCGGATATCGCGGCTCTGCTGCATAAAGGGGGACAGAATATGATCAGCGTCAGCAAGAATCTGCGACAGGCGTTTCGTCGGGCGCAGAATCTCATGGTAGCAGGGGACAGGCTGGTGGTTTTCGGGTCATTTTATACAGTGGCGGCAGTGCTGCCCTTGTTGGACAAGGATCGCAGAAAGGGTGGAGCCTGATTCGTGAATGATATCCTCAAGCAGCGATTGGTAGGGGCACTGATCCTGGTCGCATTAGGCGTCGTGTTCTGGCCGATTATTTTCGTGGAGCCGGGCGATAAGGCAGTGGCGCAGCAGACACGAATCCCGCCCCGGCCTGAGGTTGTGATCACACCCATTGAAGTACCCGATATGGCCGGGTTGAGAGCGTCACCCAAACGGGCGATGCCGCCAGAGACGGAATCGGTGGCGCTTCCTGCGCCAGAACCGGTAGTGGCGGCGAAAACAGCTGACAGAAATTCTGCCGATACAGGCGCTGATGAGGAAAAATTACCGCCAGCTATTGATAAATCGACGTCCGCACCCATTATCGCCCCTCAACCGGCTGTGCACACCCGCTCTGAAGCGCTACAGAAACTGGTGCTGGACGCCGATGGGGTACCGGTAGCCTGGATTTTGCAGGTGGCCAGTGTCAGCAGCGCGGATAAGGCCGATCAATTGCGCCAACGCCTGCTCAAGATGGACCAGAAAGCGTATGTGAAGAAGGTCCAGCGCGGTGGCAAAAACCTGTACCGGGTTTATATAGGACCTAAATTTGAGCGGGCCGCTCTGGAAAAAACGCAGGCGCAGATAGATGCCGAATTTGGTGTGACCTCGATGATCGCGCGGTATTATCCGTGAAACCTCGGGTCGCAGGGTAAGTCGAGGTGGTGGACTGGACACACCTCAACGGGGTGGATTGGATAATCATCGTGGTGTTGAGCCTGTCGACCCTGCTCAGTTTGTGGCGGGGTTTTGCCAGAGAGGCCCTGTCCCTGGCGGGGTGGGTGGCGGCTTTTGTGATTGCCAACCTGTTCGTGGACGAGATGGCGTCCCTGCTGGGGGGGTGGATCGTCAATATCGCCGGTCGCTATGTGGCGTCCTATGCGATCCTGTTTGTCGGGACGCTAATTGTTGTCGGTGTATTGGTTAAGTTGACGGCCCAGGTGGTCAAGGTGACCGGCTTGACAGTACTGGACAGGGTGCTGGGTACGGCATTTGGTTTTACCCGGGGCGTTATCCTTATCCTGGTAGCGATGTTTGTATTGCGCCAGCTGGTGCCCCCCGGGGATTTACAGTGGCTGCATCAGTCGCAGCTGATGCCCCATCTGGATATGTTGACGTATTGGGTGCAGGTATTGTTCGCGCAGTTTAATGCCGGGCAATTGCCCACGATATCAATCTGAATGTAGTTGCAAATGTAGTTGTAAATTTAGTGGCAATGAGGTGAATGCTGAATGTGTGGTCTGGTTGGGTTAGTTGCAAAGACCGATGTCGCCCCCGACATCTACGATGCCTTGACGGTGCTGCAACATCGGGGGCAGGACGCCGCCGGTATTATGACCTGCGAGGGTGGCAAGTTCAGCCAGCGCAAGAGTGAAGGGCTGGTGCGCGATGTGTTCCGCCAGCATCACATGCAACGACTGCAGGGCACGATGGGTATAGGCCATGTGCGCTATCCCACGGCGGGCAGTTCCGGTGCGGCGCTGGCGCAGCCATTTTACGTCAATTCGCCCTACGGCATCGCCCTGGCCCACAACGGCAACCTGACGAATGCGGAACAGTTGACCCGTGAGTTATTCCAGGATGACCTGCGCCATCTCAATACCGACTCTGACTCAGAGGTACTGCTCAACATCTTTGCCCACGAGATGCAGACACTGGGCAAGCTGAGTCCTTGTGCCGACGATATATTCATGGCGGTCGAGGCGGTGCACAAACGCTGCCGCGGCGGTTATGCCGCGGTATGTTTGCTGGTGAATTACGGGGTAGTGGGTTTTCGCGATCCCCTGGGTATCCGCCCCCTGGTAGTGGGTGTGCGTGAGACCGGGTCGGGCCAGGATTATATGGTTGCCTCCGAGAGTGTCGCCCTGGATGTGCTGGGCTTCACCCTATTGGGTGACGTGGCCCCCGGTGAGGCCATTTTTATCGATCAGCAGGGGCAGTTGCATCGACACCAGTGCTCGCAGCGGACCAGCCTTCGCCCCTGCATTTTTGAGCATGTTTACTTCGCGCGACCTGACTCGCTGATGGATGGAATCTCTGTTTATAAGACGCGGATGCGCCAGGGGGAGGCCCTGGCCCTGAAAATTCGCAAGCTGCGCCCGGAGTTGAAGATCGACGTGGTCATTCCGATACCGGATACCAGTCGTATCGCAGCGCAGTCCATGGCTTATGAGCTGGACGTCAAGTTTCGGGAAGGCCTGATGAAAAACCGCTATATCGGGCGCACATTTATCATGCCGGGGCAGAGCCAGCGCAAAAAATCTGTGCGACAGAAACTCAATCCGGTGCCACTGGAGTTCGAAGGGAAAAATGTCATGCTGGTGGATGACTCCATCGTGCGCGGCACCACTTGCCGGCAGATTATTCAAATGGCCAGGGACGCCGGTGCCGCCAATGTTTACTTCGCCTCAGCGGCTCCGCCTGTGCGTTACCCCAATGTCTATGGCATCGATATGCCTTCGGCATCGGAATTGATAGCCCACGACCGAACCGTGGAAGAAGTCTGTGAGTTGATCGGCGCGGACTGGCTGGTGTACCAGGACCTGGATGACCTGGTGCGCTGCTCGCTGGACGGCAACCCCGCAGTGGATGGTTTCGACTGTTCCGTATTCAGCGGCGAATATATTACCGGCGATGTGGACCAGAATTACCTTGATCGGGTGGAATCGCTGCGCAATGATGATGCGCAAAATGAAAGGAGAGCCGAATTACAGGCGGACGGCGCGGTCGTCGGCCTGCATAACGACGTTTAGAGCATTAATATGAACGATGACTTAGAGCGCAACGCACTGGATGGCGCCCACCTGGATACCCTGGCGGTACGGGCGGGCATTTCGCGCACGGCGGAAGGGGAGCACAGCGAACCGATTTTCGCCACCTCCAGCTATGTGTTTGATAATGCCGCGGATGCGGCGGCCCGTTTTTCCGGGGATACCCCCGGCAATGTTTATTCACGCTATACCAACCCCACAGTGCGCACATTCGAGCAGCGCATCGCGGCATTGGAGGGAGCGGAAGCGGCCGTGGCCACCGCCTCCGGCATGGCGGCCATACTCAGTACCTGCATGGCGCTGCTCAGCAGTGGTGATCACGTGGTGTGCTCACGGGATGTGTTTGGTACCACCACTAACCTGTTTAGCAAGTATCTGGCTAAATTTGGTGTTGCGGTGACGTTTGTCCCCCTGACAGACAGCGCTCAGTGGGGAGCCGCGATTCGCCCGAACACGGCCATGTTATTCCTGGAGACGCCATCCAACCCACTGTGTGAAGTGGCGGATCTGACCGCACTGTCCGCTCTTGCCAGGAAAAACGATTGCCTGTTGGTGGTGGATAATTGCTTCTGTACCCCCGCGTTGCAGACCCCGCTGGCCCTGGGTGCTGATATCGTCGTGCACTCTGCCACCAAGTACCTGGATGGTCAGGGGCGTTGTGTGGGCGGCGCGGTGGTGGGTGCCCGGCAACATATGGATGAAGTTCTGATCTTTCTGCGTACCTGCGGTCCCACCATGAGCGCCTTCAATGCCTGGGTATTCCTCAAGGGGCTGGAGACTTTGCGCCTGCGTATGGAGGCGCACAGCCGCTCGGCGCTGGAACTGGCCCGCTGGCTACAGCAACATCCCGCGGTCGAGAAGGTATTTTACGCGGGGCTGGAAGATCACCCGGGTCACGATCTGGCGTGTCGGCAGCAGAGCGCTTTTGGCGGTGTGTTGTCGTTTCAGGTCAAAGGCGGTAAAGAACAGGCCTGGCAGTTTATCGATGCCACCAGGATACTGTCTCTCACCGCCAACCTCGGTGACGCTAAAAGCACTATCGTGCATCCGGCGACCACCACCCATGGCCGGCTCAGTGCACAGGATAAATTAGAAGCTGGGATTACTGACAACCTGATTCGCGTTGCGGTTGGCCTGGAACATGTGGATGATTTAAAAGTGGATTTGCAGCGAGGCTTTGCCGGCCTGGGCTGACAGACCGCAGCTGCGACATAATACCGGGGCGATTATAAATGCAATTACAGGGAGTAATCGACGCTGCGGTAGCTGAGGTGGGACAGGCTTTGCTGGGTAAGGAACCGCAGATCAGGTTGGCGTTGTGCTGCTTGTTCGCCCGCGGGCATCTGCTGATAGAGGATTTGCCGGGTATGGGTAAAACCACTTTGTCGCAGGCCCTGGCGGAGGTGTTGGGTCTGTCCTGGAAACGGGTTCAGTTCACCAGTGACCTGCTGCCGGCGGATATTCTCGGGGTCTCGGTGTACGATCGCAACGACGCCAGTTTCAGCTTTCATCCCGGTCCTATCTTTACCCAGTTATTACTGGCGGATGAAATTAACCGTACGACACCGCGCACCCAGAGCGCGCTACTGGAGGCCATGGCGGAGGGACAGGTGACCGTCGAAGGGGAGACCCGACCCTTGCCTGACCCGTTTTTTGTGGTCGCCACACAGAATCCCATTCACCAGTCGGGCACCTACCCCCTGCCGGAATCACAGCTGGATCGTTTCCTCATGCGGCTGGAGCTGGGTTATCCGCATCCCAGGGCCGAGCGGGAAATGCTATTGCGCCCCCAGGTGACGCTGGCCAATCGTTCTAGCCTCACCCAGCGTATAGACGGCGCTCAACTCGACGCTATTCGCACTGCGGTGACTCAGGTTCACGCCTCAGACAATCTGCTGGATTATTTACAGCGCCTGGTGGCATACACGCGCGAGTCAGCCGAGTTCGAGGTGGGCCTGTCACCGCGCGGTGCGCTGGCCTTACTGGAGAGCGCGAAAACCTGGGCGGTGATGCACAATCGCGGGCACGTGGTACCGGAAGACCTGCAGATGGTTCTGCCGGCGGTGGCCTCTCATCGCCTGGTGCCCAGTGGTGAATACGCCGGCGATGGCATGGCGCTGGTCGATTTACTGCAGCGCAATGTGGATGTGATCAGGCCTTGATCAGGTAACCTGGTGCACAGCGTGGAGGAGGCAGTGGGTAAGCAGGGTTTCAGGCAGCGCCTGCGCACCCGGTTTCGCGACTGGGTCAGTCGCCGTATTCCGCCGGCCCGGGTGGTCACTCTGGATCAGAAGCGCATATTTATTTTTCCCAGTCGGGTGGGCTTTTTCTTCGGTCTGTGCCTGCTGGTGATGTTGATGGCGGCCATCAATTACCAGAACAATATGAGTTACGCGCTGACGTTTTTGTTGGCCACCCTGTTCATCATCGCCACCCTGCACACCTTCGCTAACCTCTCCGGCCTGACCATTCGCGCCCTGCGCGCGCAGTCTACATTTGCAGGTCAGCAGTCGAAGTTTGATGTGCTGATTGAACGGGGTAAACAGCGGGATCATTTCGCGCTGTATATGAAGTGGCCCGACAGCACGGACGCGCTGGTGAACCTGGTGGACGAGGATCGGGTGCAGGTGCAATTGCACACGGCGGTTGGTAAACGCGGTTGGTACAGCCCCGGGCGTTTGCTGCTGGAATCCACCTATCCCCTGGGCCTGTTGCGCTGCTGGACCTGGATAGACCTGGAACTTTACGCGCTGGTTTTCCCGCAGCCGCTGGCCTGCGCAGATCTTCCCGGCCTGGCCACTGACAAACCCGATGGCGCGGCGGTTGCCATTGCCGGCAGTGATGACTTTTACGGGTTCAGGGATTATCGGCGCGGAGACTCCCTGCGCCAGATTCACTGGAAGGGAATCGCCAAGGGGCAGGGTGTGCAAAGCAAGCAGTATGGCGCCTACGCGGACCGCAGCGTGTGGCTGGACTGGCATATGTTTCCCGGGTTGGGCATAGAGCAACGCCTGTCCCATTTGTGTTACTGGGCGCTCCAATTCGAGGGCAGGAACGAGGAATACGGCTTGCGGCTGCCCGGTGTGGTGATTGAGCCGGGTATGGGGGAGAAACACCGTGACCGGGTGCTCAAGGAATTGGCCCTCTATAATCAGGGGCGCGGCCCATGAAGCCACAGCAGCAAGTGCCGCGCAATGCCCTGGTGTGGATGATTATTTGCCTGTTCACGCTGATGGCGCCCCATGCGGCTCGATTACCCGTTTGGATTTTGGCGGTGTATGTTTTTGCCGCGGTGTGGCGCATTCTTGTTTACCGCGGCCGTTGGTCACTCCCGGGTCGCCGGGTGAAGGTGCTGTTGACCTTGAGCGGCTTTGCCGGGATTTACCTCAGCTATGGCTCGCTGATAGGCCTGGAGCCCACGGTGGCCCTGTTGTTGACGGCCTCTGCCCTCAAACTCATCGAGTTGACGAGTCGCAAGGATGCATACGTACTGCTGTTCCTGGGCTACTTTATTTGCATCACTGAATTCCTGTTCACCCAGGACCTGCTGATAGTTCTGTACTCCCTACTGAATGTGACTCTGATAACCACCGCCCTGGTGGCCTTGCATCAACCCGGAGAACACCAGTTCAATCGCAAGACCATCCGGCTGGCTGGCATCATGCTGTTGCAAGCCATGCCGCTTATGGTGGTGCTGTTTTTCATGTTCCCGCGCATAGGTCCACTGTGGACTGTGCCAGCTAAAAGCCACACTGCCAAAACCGGCATGAGTGATTTCATGAAGCCCGGTGATGTGTCCAGACTCACTCAATCTGCCGATGTCGCTTTCCGCGTACAATTCGATGGCGACATTCCGCCCAGTTCTCAGCTGTACTGGCGGGGGCTGGTTTTTAGTAAACTGGAAGAGGGCGCCTGGACCAGCTTACGCTATTACGATGTACCCGCGGCCGAGCGTCGCGGGCAGGAAGTCCTGACCAGTGGGGATCCACTGACCTACAGTATTATCATGGAGCCCACCCAGCAAAATTGGCTGTACAGCCTGCGCTATGCTCAAGCGGGACGCCTGGGTGTGATGGCGGCTGCCGATTTCCGCCTGTTTTTACTGGTGCCCTTGGAAGACAGGTATATGTATGGCGTCAAATCCTGGCCCGCGGCACGGCTGGACACGGAGCTCTCTGACTGGCGGCGGGAAACCGAGCTGCGACTACCGGCACAGGACAATCCGCGGACACGGGAATTGGCGCAGGAACTAAGGAATGGTGTGGCCACCGATGGGGATTTTGTCGATGCAGTGCTGAACAAATTCCGCACCGAACCCTATGTTTATACGTTACAACCGGCAGCGCTACCGGGGGCGGATCCCATGGATCAGTTTCTGTTCCAGACGCGGCGCGGGTTCTGCGAACATTACGCCTATGCTTTTGTTGTCATGATGCGTGCCGCGGGCGTACCCGCCAGGGTGGTAGCCGGCTATCAGGGTGGCGAGGTAAATCCGGTGAATAAAACGGTGATCGTGCACCAGTTTGACGCCCACGCCTGGGCGGAGGTGTGGTTGGCGGGGCAGGGCTGGGTACGAGTGGATCCCACGGCGGCTGTTTCCCCTGACCGTATCGAGTGGGGGTTGGAACAGGCGATGGCGCAGGAGGGCAGTTTTTTAAGGAACTCGCCGCTTTCACCCCTGCGCTATCGCAGTATCGCCTGGGTCAATTTGTTACGCCTGCGCTATGACGCGCTTACCTACAGATGGCAAGCCTGGGTGATCGGTTTTAACAGCGATCAACAATTTCAATTACTGCAGAACGTGTTTGGCGATATCAGTGCGCGCAAGTTCGCCGCTGTGCTACTTGGCACTTGGGCGTTGGTGTTGATTCCCGTGGCAATCTCACTATTGCACAAGCGCGCCACGCATCAACTCAGTCCGCTGGACAAGCAGTACCTGATTTTCTGTAATCGACTGTCCAGGGTTGGCGTAGACCGAGAGCCCGGTGAAACACCCGATCAGTTGTCGTACCGGGCGCGACAGATCGCGCCGGCAATGGCATCGAGAATCGACCAAATCACATTGATGTATAACGACCTGGCCTACAGGTTACCAGCGGATTCCCGCGGGGGTGAAACCGATTTGCTGCGGCAGTTCACCTCAGCCGTGGCGAGATTCAGGCCTCGCCAGGGCCGCATGGGTAGAAATAAGCATTCGATGGCACGCGATACCCCGTAGGGCGCGCACCGCGCACCAAATTTTAGCGATAACCCAACAGCCTTACCCATCTACCCGGTGGAATCAGACACTCAGTTCCTGGATCTCCACCGCGCCAATGCGCTTGCCTTCCTCGGCACTCTTCTGGAACTCCACTATCTGGTCAAAATTCATATAGCGATAGATCTCGTCCGACATGGAATCGAGATCACTGGTGAACTCCAGATATTCCTGAGGAGTCGGAAGCTTGCCAAGAATAGCGCCCACCGAAGCCAGTTCCGCTGAGGTGAGGTACACATTGGCACCATCACCCAGCCGGTTGGGGAAGTTGCGGGTGGAGGTGGACAGCACGGTGGAGTTGGGGGCCACGCGCGCCTGGTTGCCCATACACAGGGAGCAACCGGGCATTTCCGTACGCGCTCCCGCGGAGCCGAAGATATTGTAGTAGCCTTCCTCCATCAGCAGGTGCTCGTCCATCCGGGTGGGGGGCACTATCCACATGCGGGTGGAGATGCCGCCTTTGTGTTTTTCCAGCAGTTTACCCGCTGCGCGAAAGTGCCCGATATTGGTCATGCAGCTGCCGATAAAAACCTCATCGACCTTGTCACCGGCAACGGCGGACAGCAGGCGGGCGTCGTCCGGGTCATTCGGACAACAAACGATGGGCTCTGTGATTTCAGCCAGGTCGATTTCGATAACCGCAGCGTACTCCGCGTCTGCGTCCGCTGTCATCAGGCTCGGGTTGTCCAGCCACTCTTCCATCTTGCGTGCGCGTCGCTCAAGGGTACGGGGATCACCATAGCCCTCGGCAATCATGGAGCGCAGCAACACGATGTTGGAGCGCAGATATTCTGCGATGGTGTCCTCGTCCAGGGCGATGGTGCAGCCCGCGGCGGAGCGCTCGGCGGAGGCATCGGACAACTCAAAGGCCTGCTCCACGGTCAGGTCGGTAAGGCCTTCTATCTCCAGGATACGGCCGGAAAAAACATTCTTCTTGCCCTTCTTGTCAACAGTCAACAGACCCTGCTGAATGCCGTAGTAGGGGATGGCGTGCACCAGGTCGCGCAAGGTGATGCCGGGCTGCATTTCCCCCTTTGAAACGCACCAGTATGGATTCCGGCATATCCAGCGGCATGACGCCTGTGGCGGCGGCAAACGCCACCAGGCCGGAGCCGGCGGGAAAGGAAATGCCCATGGGGAAACGGGTGTGGGAGTCGCCGCCGGTGCCGACAGTGTCGGGTAACAGCATGCGGTTCAGCCAGGAGTGGATGATGCCGTCACCGGGGCGCAGTGATACACCGCCGCGGGTCATGATGAAGTCGGGCAGTGTGTGCTGGGTATCGATATCCACCGGCTTGGGGTAGGCCGCCGTGTGGCAGAACGACTGCATGGTCAGGTCGGCGGAGAAACCCAGGCAGGCCAGGTCTTTCAGCTCATCGCGGGTCATGGGCCCGGTAGTGTCCTGGGAGCCAACGGTGGTCATGCGCGGTTCGCAATAAGTGCCGGGACGAATACCGTCGGTACCGCAGGCCTTGCCTACCATCTTCTGGGCCAGAGTGAAGCCCTTGCCAGTATCCACGGGCTCGACTGGCTTGCGGAACAATTCAGATTCGCTCAGGCCCAGTGTTTCCCGAGCGCGAGTAGTCAGGCCGCGCCCGATAATCAGGTTGATGCGGCCACCGGCGCGGACTTCGTCCAGCAGTACGTCGGACTTCAGTTCGAATTCGCTCAAAACATCGCCGGACTCGGACAGGATCTTGCCATCGTAGGGACGAATCTCAATCACGTCGCCCATGCCCAGCTTATCCACGGGTGCCTCAAATACCAGTGCGCCGGCGTCTTCCATGGTGTTGTAGAAAATGGGTGCGACTTTGCCGCCAATGCAAATGCCGCCGCCTCTCTTGTTGGGTACGCCGCTGACGTCATCGCCGAAGAACCACAGTACCGAGTTGGTGGCGGATTTGCGCGAAGAGCCGGTGCCGACCACGTCGCCGATGAAAGCCACGGGCAGACCCATGTCCTGGATCTCCTGCACTTGCGCCATGGGGCCTGTTACACCGTGTTCCTGTGGGGTGAGGCCATCGCGGGTCATCTTGTACATGGCCAGGGCGTGCAGGGGGATGTCGGGACGCGACCAGGCATCCGGGGCAGGGGACAGATCGTCGGTGTTGGTCTCGCCGGTCACCTTGAATACGGCGACCTTGATTGATTCGGGCACCGCGTCGCGGGACGTGAACCACTCGCCATCGGCCCAGGATTGCAGTACGGACCGGGCGTTATCGTTGCCGTTATCGGCCAGCTCGGCTACATCGTGGAAGGAATCAAACATCAGCAGGGTGTGCTTCAGCTCCGCTGCCGCCGCGCCTCCCAGCTCCGTGTCATTTAAAAGGGATACCAGTGTCTCGATGTTGTAGCCACCGTGCATGTTACCCAGTAACTCTACGGCCAGCCGCGGGCTGATCAGAGCGCATTCAACCTCGCTCTTGGCGACAGCGGAAAGGAAGCCGGCCTTGACGTAGGCCGCCTCATCCACGCCCGGGGGCACACGGTTGGTGATCAGGTCCAGCAGGAACTCACCCTCGCCGGCGGGCGGGTTTTTCAGCAGCTCGACCAGCGCGGCAATTTGCTCTGCACTGAGGGGTTTGGGGGGAATGTTCTGGCTGGCGCGTTCGGCCACGTGTTCGCGATATGCTTCAAGCACGGTAGGGCTCCTTTATGTTGCGTTGGCTGAATCTCCCGCACGTCAATGTAGCGGGGCGATTCCGGTCGAGGTCAAATCGGCTGTGAAGTATAGACCAGAAGCTTATTAAGATAAATAAATCAACCGCTTATATCGTGCATTCACCGGGGTGATAACGTAAACTCGCCATGGCTTGTTGTTCCCTGGAAAACCGCGGTAAATGCTCGATCGCCCTGTTAAAACCCCTTGTATTGGCGTCTGTTCCACAGGTATAGGTGATCGCGTCTGTCGTGGTTGCAAGCGGTTCAGCCATGAGGTTATCGACTGGAACAGCTACACGCTGGAACAGAAGCGCGTAGTGGACAGCAGGCTGTCGGGGTTTCTTTCCCAATGTGTCAATAACAAGCTGCAGGTAACCGATAAAGCGTTGCTGCAGTGGCAATTGCGTGTCCAGCAGATCAGTTATGTGCCAGATCACGATGAATACTGCTGGGCATACAGTTTGCTGAAGGCGGGTGCCGGCCAGATTGAGAGCCCGAAAGATTACGGCTTTGAAGTGGATCTGTACTACCGCGATACTCCCCTGCCCGAACTGCGGGAGATTATCGACGGGGAATTCCTGACCCTCTCCCAGGCCTATTACGACCGCTATATGCAAACTCCGGATATGTTCAAGGATCAGGGGAAATGAAAGCTGTGACCGATATCTCGCCGATACAGGCGTTTCTGGCTTGTGAGACACCCCGGGAGTGGGTGAACTGGGCTTTGCAAAACCCTGAGATTCTATTGGTGGATCATGCCAACTGTGAAAAGAAGGCGGCGTCCACCGCCCTCAATCTGATGTATCGCTACGTGGAGCATTACAAGTTATTGACCAAACTGTCCCGGCTTGCCAGGGAGGAGCTGCGACATTTTGAGCAGGTCATCGCTATTATGAAAAGCGGGGTGTGGCCTATCCGCAGTTGTCCGCATCGCGCTACGCCGGCCAATTGCACAAACAGGTGAGAACCTACGAGCCGGCGAGACTGGTCGATACGCTGTTGATAGGGGCTATTATCGAGGCCCGGTCCTGTGAGCGCTTTGCGATGCTGGTGCCTGAGCTGGATGAAGAGTTGGCGGAATTTTATGCCTCGCTACTGAAGTCCGAGTCCAGACACTTCACAGATTACCTTAAGTTGGCGCAGGAGATCAGTTCGCCCGAAGAAGTGGCTGCGCGCCTGCCGGACCTGCTACAGCGAGAGCGGGAGCTGATAGAGGCGCCGGATACGGAATTTCGTTTTCACAGCGGCGTCCCGGGTTGAACCAAAAGAAGGGTTAAAATATTTAAGGTGGCACTGGATGCGTCCCGCTGCCTCCGGGAGTTTTTTACCTTGCTCAGTTAGGATAAGGCATGCCTTTGCAAGGTAAAAAACTCCCGGAAGCAGCTACCTGCAGTAGCATTCAATAGGCTTGAGTATGGCACGTAGGGTGCGCAATGCGCACCATTGTGAAACCCGGGTTACCTCATAGTATCCCCTTGGTTCCTAACCGAGAGTGGCTCGACCCGCACCGTGCAGCGGGATTCCCACTACATATCTGCTAGCGTTCAAGTAATCAATAAGCAATAAAATAGATTAAGATAAATTTTTATCTTATTGTATTAAAACGAAATTATTGAGTTCAATATTTTGAGATGATGCTGTTATTGCCCAGCCTCTGCTGCCCCAGTCTCCGAGTACCCAACGTCTGCCAGTACTGATTGCGTGTTCTGCGGGACGATGCGTGTGGCCGTGAATTAACTGTTTTACGCCGAATTCACGCATCACCTTCTCGACCTCGGCGGGGGTGACATCCATGATATCTTCGGCCTTGTTGCTATTGGCTTCCCTGCTCATGCTGCGCATCTGACTTGCCAGTGCGCGGCGCTCCGGTAGTTCCAGGGCCAGGAGTTGTGCCTGCCACCGGGGGTCACGGGCGGTGCTGCGAAATGCCTGGTACTCCATGTCCCCGGTGCACAGGCTGTCCCCGTGCATCAGCAGGGTAGGTTTGCCGTAGAGGTCTATGACCGTTGGGTCGGGCAATAATTGAGCGCCAACTCCCTGGCAAAACGTGTTTCCCAGCAGGAAGTCCCGGTTGCCTTGCATGATAAAAAGCTCAGGCCCGGCTGCAGTAAATTTCCGGAGGACGGCCGCAACCTCGGTGACAAAGGGGGCGTCGTCGTCATCCCCAATCCAGGCATCGAACAAATCGCCCAGGATATACAGTCGATCACAGTTGCTGTGCTGGGACAGGAAATGCGCCAGGGCCCTGGTAACGACGGGTCTGGCGGGGTCCAGGTGTAGATCGGCAATAAACAGAGTGCTGGACACGGGGTGGCCAGTGGCGGTTAATTAATCTTCGACAATTTCGACGGATTCGATGATTACCGGATCGTCGGGCACATCCTGGTGACCGCCGTGGCTGCCGGTTGGCACGGCGAGAATCTTGTCCAGTACTTCAGTGTCTTCCAAGACCTTGCCAAATACCGTGTAACCCCAGCCCTGCATGTTTTTGCCGGAATGGTTGAGGAAGTCATTGTCCTTGACGTTGATGAAGAACTGGGCGGTGGCGGAGTGTGGTTCCATGGTGCGCGCCATGGCAACAGTGCCGAAATCGTTCTTCAGGCCGTTGTCCGCCTCGTTCTCAACAGGGTCGTCGGTGGGCTTTTGCTGCATGTCGGTGTCAAAGCCGCCGCCCTGTATCATGAAGTTCTCGATTACCCGATGGAAGATGGTGCCATCGTAGTAGCCATCCCGGGCGTATTTCAAAAAGTTTTCGACGGTCTTGGGCGCCTTTTCTGCGTCCAGTTCCAGTTTGATGTCGCCGAATGTGGTGCGAATGATGACCATGCTGTCGTCCCTGTTGCCTGCTGATTTGTATGAATAGCTGTGAAAAGCCGGACAATGATACGGGCTTTTGGGCGGCAGGAAAACATCCGGGCGAAAAGATATGTGACGTGGACCCCGCGGGACGCATTCACTTACCAGCCAAGTAAGCCATCCCAGCCAAAGAGCTTGCCCCTAATGAATTTACAATAGGCTATAATACGCGCCCGTTGAAATACCCATTGCGAAGACATCATGGAAAATACCCCGGCCACCAATTTTTTGCAGACCATAATTGCCCAGGACCTGGCTGAAGGCAGGGTGTCGGAGGTGGTGACCCGCTTCCCGCCGGAGCCCAACGGCTACCTGCATATTGGCCATGCCAAATCGATCAGCGTTAATTTCGGCCTGGCTGAGACCTTTGGTGGGCGCTGTAACCTGCGCTTTGATGACACCAACCCGGAAAAAGAAAGCCAGGAATTCATCGAGTCCATCCAGGAGGATGTGCGCTGGCTGGGTTACACCTGGGACGGCGAGGTGCGCTTCGCCTCTTCTTATTTTCAGCAGCTCTATGACTGGGCGGTTTATCTGGTGGAGCAGGGTCATGCCTATGTTTGTGACCTCACTGCCGAGCAGGCGCGTGAATATCGTGGCACCCTGACTGAGCCGGGCAAGAACAGCCCGTTTCGCGAGCGCGGTGTGCAGGAAAACCTGGATTTACTGGCGGGCATGAAAGCCGGTGACTTCGCCGATGGCGAGAAAGTGTTGCGGGCCAAAATAGACATGGCCGCGCCCAATATGAATCTGCGGGATCCGATCCTGTATCGCATTCGCAAGGTGACGCATCACCAGACCGGGGATGACTGGGTTATTTATCCCACCTATGATTTTGCCCACGGCCAGGAAGATGCGATAGAAGCCGTTACCCATTCCATTTGTACCCTCGAGTTCGAGGACCATCGCCCTCTTTATGACTGGTTTATAGAGCGCCTGCCGCTGACCAGCCGGCCGCACCAGTACGAATTTGGCGGGCTGAACCTGAGTTATACGATCACCAGCAAGCGTAAACTCAAGCAGTTGGTAGAAGAGGGGGTCGTTTCAGGCTGGGATGATCCGCGTATGCCCACGGTGTCCGGGATGCGCAGGCGCGGTTATACGCCGGCCGCCATACGCAAATTCTGTGACATGATCGGCACTACCCGTGGTGAAGGTGTGGTCGACGTGGCGATGCTGGAATTCGCCATCAGGGAAGACCTCAATGAGAATGCCCCGCGCGCCATGTGCGTACTGGATCCACTCAAACTGGTACTGACCGACTACCCCGAGGGGCGGGTAGAGGAGCTGACAATCCCGGCTCATCCCAGCCGCGAAGAGTTGGGCCAGCGGACCGTGCCGTTTACCCGGGAATTGTATATCGACAGGGCCGATTTCCGAGAGGCGGCCAACAAGAAGTACAAGCGACTGGTGCTGGGCAAACGGGTGCGCCTGCGCAACGGCTATGTGATAGAGGCCGACGAGGTGGTGAAGGACGCCCAGGATAATATACTGGAAGTCCAAGCCCATACGATTCCCAATACGGTTGGCAACGATCCTGAAGACGGCATCAAGCCCAAGGGTGTGATTCACTGGGTTTCCGCTACAGAAGGTGTGCAGGCGACAGTCAGGGTCTACGATCGTTTGTTCAATCAGGAGTCACCGGGCAAGGGCGATGGCGATTTTATGGATCACATCAATCCCGAGTCCCTGACTGTCGTGGAGCAGGCCTGGATCGAGCCATCGCTCGTCATGGCCGCGCCGGAACAGAACTTCCAGTTCGAACGGGAGGGATATTTTGTCGCTGACCGCTTTGACTACAATGCGGATACACCGGTGTTTAACATGACCATCGGCCTGCGCGACAGCTGGAACAACTAGAAGGACACACGTAAGAAATGAGCCTGGTTCTATACAACACCTTGACCTCGAAGAAAGAGGTCTTTGAACCCCTGGTGCCCGATACCGTCACCATGTACGTCTGTGGCCCGACGGTCTACAACCTGGCCCATATCGGCAATGCCAGGCCGGTGGTGGTGTTCGATACCTTGTTCCGGCTGTTGCAAACCCATTACGCACACGTCACCTATGCCCGCAATATCACCGATGTGGACGACAAGATTATCGCCGCGGCCAAAGAGGGCGACCGCAGCATTGAGTCGGTCACCGATGAGTTCACCGCCAAATACAGGGAGGACATGGCCCAGCTCAATACACTGCCCCCGACGCTCGAGCCCCACGCCACCCACAATATCGAGCCCATGATTGAGCTGACCCGAAAGCTGATCGAGAAGGGGCACGCCTACGAATCCGAAGGTCATGTGCTGTTCGCTGTGGAATCCATGGCGGATTACGGCAAATTATCCAAGCGCTCCCTGGACGATATGCTGGCCGGTGCCAGGGTCGAAGTGGCTGATTACAAACGCCATCCAGGTGACTTCGTGCTGTGGAAACCCGCCGCGGATGAAGACCCGGGCTGGGACAGCCCCTGGGGCCGGGGACGCCCGGGCTGGCACCTGGAGTGCTCGGCCATGATTCGCGAGCATCTGGGAGAGACCATCGATATCCACGGCGGTGGCCGCGACCTCATTTTCCCCCACCACGAAAACGAGATCGCCCAGAGCCGCTGCGCCCACGGGGGCGATTATGTGCGCTACTGGATGCACAATGCCTACCTGGATATCGACGGCGAGAAAATGTCCAAATCCATCGGCAATGTGCGCTCGGTTAGGGATCTGCTGAAGGTATATCGCGGTGAAGTATTACGCTTCGCGCTGTTGTCCGCCCACTACCGATCCCCCCTGAATTTTTCCGTGGAACTGCTGGACCAGGCAGAGACCACCCTGGGCAGTCTCTACAGTACCCTGCGTGACGTACAGGATATCGAACTGGACGTGGAAGTCCCCCTGGTGGACGAGCCTTTCTACACGGCCCTCAATGATGACTTGAATACCCCGGTGGCCATCGCCGAGGTGCATGCCCTGGCTAAGCAGTTGCACAAGGCATCCGCCGGCGAAAAGCCGGTATTGAAGGCGCGTATCCTCGCTGCGGGTAAGCTGCTGGGCATCCTCGAGCAGGACCCGCAGGAGTGGTTGCAGGGTGGGGTGTCTGAGGACGTTATATCCGCTGAGGCACTTGATGCGCTTATCAATCAGCGGCAGGACGCCACGTTAGCCAAAGATTACGGCCGTGCGGATGAGATTCGCCAGGAGCTTCTTGATCAAGGTGTGGTGCTGGAGGATTCCCGGGAGGGGACCAAGTGGCGGCGTAAGTCTGATTGATGGGTTTTTGGTGGCACCTTTGCCACGGGCTGTCGGCTGTCGTTGTTCCCGGGCGGAAATGAAATGGCAGCCTTGCTGGACACGCCGTGAACCCATCCATGGGGGCTTGGGCTCGGCATCCATGCCTCGCACAGTCCAGCAAGGCTGCCATTTCATTTCCGCCCTGACATCGTAGAAAGCTGCCAGCATGGTTTGGTTTATGTCTTGTCAGTAAAAATTAAACAAATTGAGAATCTCACTGGTGAGGAGGTGCGGAAGATAACCTGGCCTTCCAGGGGCGTGTGAGGCCATGGATGGCCGAGCCCGAGCGCACAGGGATGTGCTTGTAGCGGTCCCTGGAAGGCCAGGTTATCTTCCGCACCGGGTGTACAACCAATACATGGCCCTGCCGGCGCCAGATATACCTACCTCAGACTTTTCTCCCCGGACTCAACGCTCTGCATAATCAACGTATTGATAGTCATAGGCCCAACGCCACCAGGTACCGGCGTATAGGCAGAAACCTTGTCTGCCAGGGCCGACAGTTCG
>PVMK01136953.1_pt1 | contig 19161 bp, 25 predicted proteins | sample 1853481 | NCBI WGS metagenome assembly PVMK01 (sample SAMN08533507, study PRJNA380276) | Marine sediment metagenome, whole genome shotgun sequencing project. | reverse complement strand
TGCTCAATTATTTGCCCTCGTATTCTTCCCATGCAGTTTCTGCCCGGACATGATCAAACAGGACCGCCTTTGCTTGCATCGGTATTCTCCGTTTCTAGTCACTGACAATCATTATCTGGTTTTGAGGTATACCAAGATTGACCGCTGTTCCGTTTTCTAGAAGATGCCGACCCTGCTGGTGCGATACATCCGCAAAGACATCATCACCGTGAACGGTAACCCGGTATCGAATGGTGCTTCCCAGAAACTCTTTGCCGCTTACGGTGCCCTGAAATTGAATGGTGTTGCCCCCATCGTCCTGCGCGTCAACCGTGACTTTAACGTTTTGGGGGCGGAAAACCAGACAGCAGCTGCCTGAATTTCTTTTATCACCCTTGTCACCCACTGGCATCAGCAGACCGTTAGCGGCCCGGAACACCCACGCGCTTCCTGATTTTTCCAGCTGGCCTTCAAAGAAATTGGCCGTGCCGAGAAAATCCGCCACAAAGCGATTCACCGGCTTGTCATAGAGTTCAACGGGAGTTCCCTCCTGCTGGATAACGCCATCTTTCATCAGGGCGATGCGGTCTGCTATGGTGTTGGCCTCTTCCTGATCGTGGGTCACAAAAATGGTAGTTATCGACAGGTTGCGCTGCAGATCCAAAAGTTCGTGGCGCATTTGTATACGAAGTTTAGCATCCAGATTTGAAAGGGGTTCATCCAGCAGTAGCACCTGGGGTTCAATAACTATGGTGCGAGCCAGGGCTACCCTCTGCTGCTGACCACCCGAAAGCTGGGACGGTCGCCGGTCGGCAAGCTCAAGCAGACCGACAAGGTCAAGGGTCTTATCGACCCGCCGGTTGATCTCGCTGCGGGATAAATGCCTTTCCTCAAGTCCGAAGGCTACATTTTTTCGTATGGTCATGTGAGGCCACAGGGCATAACTCTGGAACACCATGCCTAAATTACGCTGCCATGGCGGCAGATAGGACACTTCCTTCTCCCCGATGATCACCCGCCCTGTCTGGGCCGATTCAAATCCGGCAATCAGACGAAGGAGCGTGGTCTTGCCACAGCCTGAGGGCCCAAGAAAGGCAAAGAATTCGCCGGGCTCAATTTGAAGGTCGATACCCTTGAGCACGTGGGTTTTGCCAAAGGAAAGGTTAATGCCTTCCAACCTCACGCTTACGGCAGAATCGATTCTGGACTCCTGCAAGGTGTTGTTCATCTTTTTTCTCCGGTATTTTGTCTCAATTTGTCTGTCCTATGCCGAGTTTTCTCTGACGCCGCTCCACGAAGATGTAGGAAAATAGCGTACAGAGACCAACCACGACCACGGCCACAATGCCCAGGGCCGCGCCCGGCCCACGTCCTGCGGCACTTTGCATGTACACGTAGATACCATATGACAGAGGCCCGTCTGAATTCTTCGACACCAGCATCAGGGTCATTCCCAGTTCAACAGCCGCGGTGGCAAAACTGGTGACGAAGCCTGCGAGAATGCCTCCGGCCATGAGCGGCACCACGATTTTACGAATAGTCGACAGCTTGCCTGCGCCAAGGTTCTCGGCTGATTCTTCCAGCGATACACTCACTTGCTGCAGCGCTGCCATGCATGCGCGCAGTGCATAAGGCAGGCGGCGTATGGCCAGCGCCACCACGATAGCTATCCACCATGTGGCCAAGGGCTGGTTCTCCAGCCAGGGCACGCGAAAGCCGTAGAACGTTCGCAGGTAGCCGATGCCGATGACCAAACCGGGAATCGCTACAGCCGACATGGCGACGTAGTCCAGCCACTGTCGTCCAATAAACTTGGTGCGCAGCACGATGTAGGCAATGGCGGTACCCAATATTACGTCGATGGTCGCTGCCAGGGCGGAATAGAGCACGGTGTTGGTCATATACTCAGGGGTCTCGGCAAAGATCGTGGCAAAATGTTTAAATGTGAATGCATCGGGCAGCATACTGAAGGACCAGATAGTGCCAAAGGACAGCAGCGACAGCCCCAGATGAGGGGCTAATACCAACCCCATAATCAAGAGCACGACGATCCAGGCAAAAAACTTCTCCCAGGGCCGCATCCGGCGTTTGGCAAGACCCCCACCGCCTTTCTGGACAGTCGCATAATCTTTGCCCTTCAAGGTGAGCATGGCAAGCCACATGGAACCCAGGGCGATGACCACCAGGATGACGGAAATCACATAGCCCATGGGGTCTTTTATGCCGATAGAGGCGATTCGAAGGTAGGCCTGGGGTGCCAGCATATTGTTAACATTCAGCAGCAAGGGCGTACCCAGGTCATCAAAAACTTTCAGGAAAACGAGTGATGCGCCGGCGATATACCCCGGCATGGCCAGAGGCAGTACGATGCGCCGGAACAGCCGCATACCCGAGCATCCCAGATTTTGGGCCGATTCTTCCATGGAGCGGTCGATGTTCTGAAGCGCTGCTGAAAGGTTTATCAGGATAAACGGAAAGTAATGGATGCTTTGGACGAAAATGACGCCGTTCAATCCTTCCATGAAGGGAATGGTGAATCCGAACCATTGATCGAGGAACAGGTTAACACTCCCGTTGCGGCCGAAAAGCATCAGCATGGCCACAGCGCCGACAAAGGGCGGCATGATAAGAGGGATAATTCCCAGACTCTGGATGATGACCGCCCCTTTGAACTCAAACCGGGAGGTAAAGTAAGCCAGGGGCATTGAAAATATTGAAGCGATCAGGACCGCCATGACCCCCACGTATATTGAATTCCAGAATGATTCGCGGAACAGGGCGGTGTTGAAAAAATCCTTAAAGTTGAGTAAAGTGAATCCTCCTGTAGTGGCGTCCGTGAAAGCGACGAACACCACCTGTACCACAGGAATCACCAGAAAGATCAACAAAAAACAGGATATGAGCAGCATGACCGCTGCCAGTCCCGGGTGTTTTCTGAATTCGGAAATTGCCTCTAGGCCCCATTCGGAAAGTGCCACTCTGCCCCCATAGCCGTCAGGCTAAGCATATGATGAAGGTTTCAGGTGTCAGTGTTCAGGTTTCAGGATATAGCACCTCAACTCCCTGACACCTCATATGAAACACATAGTTGGAACAGCGAACCGCAGAATATCGATATTCGTTTTTTCAAAGTTTCTTTTTCGATCAGACCGGCAGTTTTTTTTGGCCGGCTGCGGCGCTGAACCTTGAACCCTGAACTTTGAACCCTGAACTTTGAACCCTGAACCCTGAACCCTGAACCTTGAACCCTGAACCCCCTGGCCCAGAACTGACTTTACGTTGCTCAACTATTTAGACTCATATTTGGGAACCCTGACACGGGCCGTAATATGATCTTATAATTCGCACCAGGGCGGGCTGAACCTGGAACCGCTTACTTTACTTAAGCATTGCCAGGGCCTGTTTGGCCTTTTCCTCGGCCTGGGCATAGTTTTTCTTGGTAAATGAGTCCCACTTCTCCTCGATTTCGGCCTGGCGCTGCGGCACCTTCACGCTCGCTTTCTTACGCTTCTTGTAGACATCAGAGGTAAATACGCCCGGAAACTTTCTATCAAGCGCCTCGACTTCGGAGATCGGCATTGCCGTCACCAGGGCGCGCGCTTTGCTGATCAGGGCCTCGACCTTGGGGTTGGACTTGCCGGCCAGAGCCGCCTCGGCTTTTTGAATGGCCCCGATGGCCTTCACCAGATCCTGGCGGCGGTAAGTGATCATCACGTCAAACAGCGAGTTGACGATATTGTACCGATCCTTGGAGATCCCCACGTCAAACTTGACCGCTGCGCCGATGGATTTGTCCTTGAAGGGGTTGGGAAAATCTTTGGGTGCCTTTGCATATGTGCTGGGATTGACCGGCAGTCGGCGAATTCCGGGATCCAGCAGCAGTTCCTGTCCCTCTATTGACAACAGGTACTCTATGAAAGCGGCAGCCGCTTTGGGATGCGGCGCATCCTTGACGATAGCGATGTTGGCCGGCACAAGGGTGGTCACCGTCGGATAAACAAAGTCAACGGGAAATCCCGTGGCCTTGGACGAAAAACCAAAAAAGTCAATGACAATGCCAATACCGAAGTCACCGCTGTTGACCCCTTCGGGCACGCCGAAACTGCGTTCTGTGACCATCTTGAAATTGCCTGCCATCTGCTTCCATGTGGCCCAGCCTTTATCCCAGCCTTCGCCTTGAAGAACGGTTTCCACCGTCAGGTGAGTAGTGCCCGAACGCGACGGTGCGGACATGCCCACGTGCTTGTGATAAACAGGCTTTTTCAAATCAGCCCATTCCTTTGGAGCCGGAATCTTTTTGGCCTTCAAATAGCGTGTGTTCCACATGATTCCATAGCCTGACCCGGCAAAACCGGTGTAATAGCCATCGGGATCGTTAATGGGATAAGAACCGATCTTTTCCGGGATGCCCTTGGCCATGGGAGTATATTTGGTTAACAGACCATCAGCCTTTAGAACCTCGAATGCATCCGGAGCCGAAGCCCACATAAGATCCGACGTGTTTCCCTGTACGGTTTCCTGAATGTATTTCACGCCAGCCGATGTCTTTTTCTGTAAAATCTCCACTATGGTGCCCGGATACTGCGCCTCAAAGGCCTTTTTAAATGGGCCGGTCAGGTCCTTGGGGTAGGATGTGACAACCACCAGTTTGCTTTCCAGGCCGGCTGCAAAAGACGACCCGGCCCACATACCCAGTGCCGCGGTCAGGATTATGGCAAGGATTCCTATGACGGTACGCGATTTCAGCTTCATGGTTATTCCTCCTTTTGCTGATTATTAGAAGATAAAAGGGGTTGGTCCCTTTGCGCCTTAACCAAAGCGGGTTTTGTTGTCAAGATTAATTTTTTGTGCCTGGGTTGCAATTTTTTTCAATTCTCCATCCATACCATAGATCCACATAACAAAAAATCCTTGACATGTCGTAGTTTACGTATAAAATATACGTAAACTTAAAAAATAGGAACACATATGAAGACAGCCACTGTTGGAGACATCCAAAAAAACTTTAGTAGGATTCTAAAAGAGATAAAAACCGGGGAAGAAATAGCAGTTACAAAGAGAGGTATACCGGTCGCAAAAATAACCGCTTTAGGTCCTAAAAAAGAAATAGACTGGCCTGATTTTTACAATGAGGCAATTGAATTAAAAGGTAAACCTGCCAGCGAGATCATTATTGAAGGAAGAGAGGATAGATTTTAAGTGGTTTACGTGGATACCAGTGTAATCGTTAAACTGTATATCAAAGAAGAATATTCTCGGGATACGTCCAACTGGTTGAAGGAGAACAATGAAGCCATTCCATTGACGAGTTTTCATGAACTGGAACTCATCAATGCCATCCATCTGAAACAATTCAGGACTGAAATTACCCTGGATGAAACCCGTCTGATAATGTCAAGGTTCGAAGAACACGAAAAAAGTGGAATATATTATCGACCTCAATTAGATTGGTCTGCAATATTTATCCATGCCATTGATTTGTCAGAAAGACACTCTGCAAGCATTGGCTCGAGATCATTGGACATCCTTCACGTTGCTTCCGCTTTATCAATAAACGCCGATTGTTTTCTGACGTTGGATGACAGACAAACCAGCCTGGCAGCGCTCGCCGGGTTGAAAATAGAAAATATTAAGAAATGATTGAACCTCTGCCGGGACAATTCGAAAATATCCTTCCTTGGGGATATAATATAAATCCTATCAAGGCAGGAATCCCATGACCGGGGAAAGAGTTCAGGTGGCTCCCAAAAGATTGCCGTTTTTCAAATGCGGGGAAAAGTTGAAGGACCGGGTGGATTATTGATTAACGGATTTTTTGAGATTGTATTTGTCGTTGGGGAGCGGTTCCGGGGAGCGGCGTTTTTCCGAATGAAAATATTTCATATAGATACATTCCCCAGATGACATAGGCAACGATTAGGGGATAATATTTCCAGAAAAACATGAAAATTATCTCAGTGCCGGGAATTATAAACGGCGGATAAACGAGAGCAGCGAGAAAAAAAACGAAGGGATTGGCCTGCGTGAAGCGGTTGCTCATTATTATATAATAGGCGGGCACAATAAGTAAAATATACGCATAGTCCTTGAAGCGCGGGTGGATTAAGGCATAAACCAGGCAAACTAAAAACACCTCGAGCATTTGTCTGTTTTCCATCTTCGCGCTTTTTAGCCGGGCATGGGCCTTATACGTAAGCAAAACAACGGCCGCTGCAAAGACCGCGAGAATGACAATTTGAATTGCCGGCGGTATCGCCAGACCTGCATTTTCTGATAGCCATTGGAACACATCGCTGAGTAAAGTAAAAGTAGAAGGGACAATCGTGCCGCGCTCGCTCACCACCGCAAATGCATTTCGAATAGCACTGGTGAACATATCGGGCACAATAATGTACTGCACTAACAAATAGACGAAAAAAGCGAAACCCGAGCACACAAAATATTGATACTTTTTTTTATCATCTGCAAGCAACAGCAGCACCAGGAAAAAGGTTGGCGTCATCTTAAAGCTGGCTGCCAGCAGGCAAAACGTACAGAATAGTATCAGTCGATGTTTTATATAAAAAAAGAAGGCCAGCCACAGCAAAATCTGCTCCACCAAATTTATATTGCCGGCGATCAAATCCCGATAAACAGCGCTGTTAAATGCAAAAAAACAAAAAAGGCAAAAAAGAGCGTAGGCCTTGGTCTTAATAAATTCTCTTTTCCAAAAATAAATCAGTCCAATCAGCAGGATACATTTAGCTATCAGGAATATATGAAAAGCCGATTTGTAATCAAATTGGGCAAAAAATCTATAAAAATACAACGTAACGGGCGGATAATTATATAAAAATGAAGTTTGGGCTTGCGGGAACAAGATACTGGAATCATAAGGATCAAGGCCGGATGCAAAGATTTGACCGGCCTTACGATGGGTTCGAAAATCCCATTGATATTGATCAAAATTTGATGAGATATGCAGTACCAGGGTGAGAAAATAAACCAGTAAAAAAACCAGGCCGACCATCCCGAAAATCTTTTTCCCCATAATATTTCCTGCAAAATCAGTCGAAAAATCGGAACCACAAAATAGCAAAGATGGCCTTCAGACCGTCCTTCCAAACGATCTTTTTACCTTCCTCGTAAGTCCTGCCGCTGTAACTAATAGGGACTTCATAAACGCGAAAGCCTTTTTTGGCAACCTTCATTGTAAACTCAGGTTCAAAGCCGAACCGGTTTGATCTGAGCGTAATCTCATTGAGAACCGTTTTTTTGAAAACCTTGTAACAGGTTTCCATATCGGAGAGGTTCAGGTTGCTGAATACATCGGCCAGGAACGTTAAAAATTTATTACCGACATAATGCCAGAAAAATAAAACCCGATGGGGACCACCCAGAAATCTTGAACCATAGACAACATCCGCTCTGCCATCGAGGATGGGACCCAGAAGAAATTTGTACTCCTGAGGATCATACTCTAAATCGGCATCCTGAATGATAATGATGTCACCCCCGGCAGCGGCAAAACCGGTCCTCAGGGCGGCTCCTTTTCCTCGGTTGCGGTCATGGGTCAGTATTTGAACATTTTCGTACTGCCCATTGATGTCCTTCAATTGCGCCGGTGTTCCATCTGTGGAATGGTCGTCCACGACGATAATCTCTTTTTCCAGATCAACATTCTGAACGCGAGAGATTATTTCTTTGATGGTAAGCGCTTCATTGTAAACGGGAATGATGACGGATATTTTCATTTGATTTTTTTGTAAATGATGCCTAATCCGGGTTGGTATCAGCTCGCCGGAATTTGCGCCGGGGATTTCATCTGTTTTCCCTTGGTTGCCCTTTCATAAGAATCGCTTGGAAATATGCGTGGGTTTATATCACCAAAACCTGTTTTTGTAAACTGCATCGGTAAGTCTGGGTTGGCAATAATTACTAGCGACTGGGCCGAACTTAGTATTCCCATGGGGTAGCAGCACTGGGCATCGGAGCGGGTGAAAGTTTTTTCAAAATACCGGGGTCTTTTTCAATTTGATTCAGAAAGAAGGTATCTTCTTTGGAGACAATTTTTTTATCAAGATCGTCGCCGATAATAAGGAGGGCGCCTTTAAGAGATATCCCGTTGCGGTAATGGGAAGTCAAGGTATCCTGGTCTTTTTTTGAAAGGACAATGGTCGAGCCTGAATAAGATTGGGCTTGAATGACGAGCGGTCGTGGACCCAAACGGTCCCATGACAATGCCCGGGCCTTAAAATATGATCTTCCCACGCCAAAGACACCGTGGCGCCGGGCCCATTCTTTTGACAGAGAAAAACGCAGGGGAACTTTTCTGCCACCGGGTCCCACAATTTTGGGTCTGGGAACCGGCTGAAATCCATTCGGGACCCATAAGATAAGTCCGGATGGCGGGCCGAAATATTTAGCGGAAATCTTTCTCAGGGGAATCGGCCGACCGTTTATTTTTCCTTCTGCGATCAATTGATTTATCAGTATAAGTGTCAAATTGGCAAAGACGTAACTGCCCGGATCGGTGTAAGGATGCCAGCCATCCCAGGTGAGCTCCTTCCTGCTGAAAAAAGTTTGACGCGTCCCTTCATCGTAAAAAATGCTGTAGGGATATTTTATCAGAGATGTAAAAAGGTGATTGGCGGGATATAAATGAACATTGGGATATCTGGCGGCAAGATTCCTTAAGTGGTGGTTGAGTTGAGCGTATTCCTCAAAACAATGCTTTTTGGGTCTGGGTTTTGCATTTTCTATGCGGTACTCTTTGGGTGGCTTTCCCTGAGAACAATCAATTAGATTTTCAAAAAATATATCACCCAAAATTACGGTCGGTCGATAGTCGTCTTCGATGACATAGGATTCATTCCCGTTTTCGGAACAATCATAAAATTCACTCTCGCAATCGAGCGCCAGGGCAGGCACCAGGGCATCAAGCATTTTCTTTTTGTCGCTGGTATATTCCAGAACTTTCATGTCGTGATAGGTAACATCCAGGGCGATAACCAATTTGGGTTTTCGGCGTTTGTAATAATATTTTACCGCCCGTTGGTAGGAAGCCGGAAAGTACCAGGGAAAAACATGTCCCTCCTCTCCCAGGCATAGCTGATCGGCCACAATCTGAGAGGCCGAGCGGGCTAGCAGACCATGGGAAACCGAAGACCCGAGCCCCATCACCGGCCCCATCCGGGACAGGTCACGGGCTAAATTGGGGTCGTCCCTGCAGTAGGAGGGAAGTTCATTCCCCGCAGCTTGATGAGCGAAGAGCACGGAGATAATTAAAAGCAAGATATGCAAATATTTTTTCAACAGGCCTGATCCATCTTTTCGGGTTCCACGGTTTGAATTAAGGCCATCGGTTTCTCCTTTTTTAAGTGGGGTTGTCGGGGTAATAAATATACGGGCTGTTATAGTTCGGCTACTTTAGCATAGCTCAAATCCTTTTTCAATTTCAGACCTCGTAAAATACTATGAAAACAGCTCTTTTTTTTGGACATTATCGGGCGTCGTGAAACCTTCTCCGAGCATGGGTTTCAGGTGTCAGAGGACAGAGGTCGGATGAACTGCCTTCGTCCTCGTCCCTCGTCCCTATAAAATTCTGATTTACGAGGACGAGTACGAGGACGAAAAGAATCAGATTAGATCGCATGCATAAGCCCTGCGCCTTTTCTTATTTTCCGCATTCCGCATTCCAACTTCCGAATTCCTGACACCCTTGCCCCTGTCAATTTTTTGACTTTCAATCACACCAAAATATTCAGCGGATCTTTGTAACAAACCGCAATCACAGAATATCCGGCAAGGTCTGATAGCTCGCTTAATGGCATAAACATTGCATCAAAAGATTGTTTATTCAGATATAAATAGAGGCCGATCCACTTGATAAGCATTCGACGGTGACATCTTATCTGTTCGAGCAACTAAAAATGAGGAGATTTATCTGTGATCTTCGATCAAAATAAAGTAAAATTTCAACCGGATATATCGTCATCAAAATCTCTAATGGAAGTTATAGTGTCTGACGGAAATTCTAAAATTAAATCGGATGCTTCCGCGGTCAAAAAAACCAACAAAAAAATTATTGCGGTGGGAGGCGCCAAGGGAGGCGTCGGTAAATCCATGCTTGCGGCCAATCTGGCGGTTGGCCTGGCCCTTTTGGGCCAGAAAGTGGTGCTGGCCGATCTCGACCTGGGTGGTGCGGACGTCCATCTTTACACCGGTGTTAAAGTGCTTTCCAAAACATGGAACGATTTTTTGGATAAAAAAGTAGATACTATCGAAGACATACTTACCCCCACCGCGTTTGAGGGCCTGTCTTTGATCGGGGGTGATTCTTCGAAGCTGGGAAGCGCCAACCTGCCTTATTCCCAGAAGCTTAAAATTATGCGTCACCTTAAAGAGTTGGAGACCGACTACCTGGTCGTCGACCTTGGTGGTAATACAACTTACAATGGTCTGGATTTTTTTCTGCTGGCCGATCAAAAGATTGTCGTATCCGGCACGGAGCCGGCTTCGGTCCTGGACAACTATGCTTTTGTGAAAGTTGTTTTTAATCGATTTCTAGAGCGGTTTTTTTCAGACCATAAAGCGCTTAAGGATCTGGCGGAGAAAATTAGAGACGGGTCGCTGGAAAAATCAGAAGGTTACTCCCTTGATTTTATCTATGGGGAAGTACGCTCAAGGGATCCCCAGGCATGTGCCGAACTAAAAAAGCAGTTTAATCAATTTCGCTTGTCCATTGTTTTGAATATGACCGAAAACAGCAAAGACGTGCGGATTGCCGAATCGATGCAAAAACTTGTAAAAGACAAATGTTTTCTGGACATCGGTATTCTGGGCACGATTCCATTTGACAGGGCGGTGCGAAAAGCCGCCCGCGGATTTACGCCGGTTGTCGTTGAAAAACCGAAATGCCAGGCCAGTAAAAATATCCACCAGATGCTGGCGGCCATCATTTTGCACCGTGAGCAGGAATCAACCCGGGCCGAACTTCTCCATCAAACCAGCCGGATTCGACGTGAAGCCAAAGACATAATTGATTCCGGCAAGATGACGCTGGACGGGTTGACAGTGGGAGAAATAAACTCGGTCTTTAACAACACTCCCAAACTTCGTCAGAGCTTTCAGAAAATCCTGAACATTATGTCGGGATAGAACCTTATAGTCAAAACAACTCAATTCAATTAATGCTTGAAAAGCAGATATTCCCCTGATTGCCTCTTCGGGTCGGATGCGAAAATGTTTCATTATTGCTGAAGATTCCCGCGCTTCTCACTGGTTCGTGCCCTATTGCTCCGACCTTTCGAATCTTTTGATATTCGGGTTGCTCTCTGAACACCGTATCGATCTTCCTTATTCTTCGGTAGATGATATGCGCCGGGCCTATGATTTTAAAGATCTGCAGGCCTTTTTAGATATTTATAAGCTTGCGCGCAACGCTTTTAGGGCTTCTTTTCTTAATCCAGCTGAGAAGCAAAAGTACCTGAAGGAACTCAATGATTTCGTATCCTCAATATGAGGAAAAAATTAGATCCATAGAAGTATGCGAGGGTTTTCCGATCCGGTGGTGGAAATATTATCTTGATTATTTTGCCTTGGCCAAATAAATATATGTTTAAACTGCAATGATCAGTACCCATATTGAGGGGACCCAGGATGAAAAAAAAATCTGTCCATCAGTATTTACCCTAAGCCTATTTCTCATATCTATTGCGGCGGGATTTATTTTGCTCTCATCAGGATGTTCGGGCAGTTACAATCATATCCCCTTAGCCAGCAAACTAGATAATGACGAAGATTTAGCAACGGTGCAGGTTACATTGCAATGGAATGGGGTACCCGATGCCACCGCTTACAATGTCTATTGGAGCAGATTTCCCGGTGTGACCAAACACAACGGGCATAAAATACCGGATGCTGCCAATCCGATTACCGTTACCGACTTAGAGCCTGACACCACTTATTATTTTGTTGTAACGGTGGTTTATGATTCCGGTGAGAGCCATGAATCAAGGGAGATGTCGTTTGCCGGGATGGGGGCCGTCGGCCGGATTGATTTTCAAGACCTTTTCCAACAGCCTCCCACCCCGGCCGCGAATCGGACCAAAGCGAAATCTTCAAAGGACCTACGGCCTGCCAAACAGACCACCCCGGCCGCGAATCAGACAAAAGAAATAGCTTTAAAGAATAAACCACTCCCAGCGAAGTCTTCAAAGAAAAAGTCGCTCGCTAGGCAGACCAAAGCGAAATTTTCAAAGGACCTACGACCTGTCAAACAGAAAATAGCGCAATTCTCAGGTCAAGGGCAGGCGACATTAACCTGGGACAACGCCCCCAACGCAATGTCATACAATATTTATTGGCGTCAGCAGCCCGGGGTCACCAAGCACAATGGAAAGAAAATAGCGAATGTAAAAAACCCGCATACCCTAGAAAATCTTAGCCCCGGAAAGACATATTATTTTGTTGTCACTGCCGTCAGCAAATCCGGAGAGAGCAGTATATCGGGGGAAATTTCATACACGGTTGACGAATGAAGACTCGCACTGCCCAGCCGGCCGGATTTTTCATCATCATTACCATACCTAAATAGATATCTAAGATGAGATAAGATGTTAAAATATAACGAGTTTAAAATTTTATCAATGGTTGGCATGTTTCATGCTGATTTTTTAACTTCCACCGGTATGCACCGGTAGCCCAGAGAAAACCATGAGCGAAAAAAGGAACGAGAATCCAAGGGGTCGGTTGGTTCTGCACTCGATACCGACCAAAGAGACCGAAGAAATGCTGGTTTCCTATCTTGGCAGAATAGTAAAGAACGTATCCTCTGAAAAAATAGCCCAAAAAATCAAGCAAACACCCTTTGTTTTCAGTAAAAATATTTCCAGCAAAAAAGGAGAAAAAATTGCTCAAAACCTGCGGGACCTTGGAGCCAGGGCGGAATTTGTACCCCATGTAGCAGTGGCGAGAGATCCCGACCAATTATCGGACACCGACTTACTGGAAATATCCGGGTCACCCCTTCCGGAGTCTATTCAGAAGAAATCCCATCCATCCCGTCAACAGGATTCCTCCGGCTTAGGCAAACAAGTAATTACTGCAATCGTGGTGATTTGTTTGGTTGCGATCTTTTCATTGCTGGCCTGGCAGCTGTACGTCTTAATAGGCAAATAGGTATTATTTTAAAAAGCAATTCTACATTTGTCGATAACTTTATGAAATTGTCTTCCCATTTCTATAAAAAAAATTTCATAACAGCCTTTACTTCCTTCTGGCTTTCTTCGTTAACTATCTAAATTTACAATAAATTCAAAACTTGACGGTAGTGGCACACAAATTGCTTTCAATAGATTGGCAAAAGGGAGCGGGTTCAAGGCAATTGGTATTCCGCGGAAGGGCAGGCCTTGGACCCCCATCCCGATCTGGAACTTTCAAAACCGAACTCCAGGATACACGGATACAACTGTTAATATAATAAGATGAAAGTCATCTGGCGAAAATACAAGGTGTGGCTCCTGATCTGGTTATTTTATGTGGCTTATTATGCGATTAAAAGCCTGATCAAGTTGAAGTCAATTGACGTCCAGACAGCCAGATCGGGTAGTTACCATTAAAAGCAATTATTTTGAAACCGGAATTATCTTTTCAGCATATTTGCTGCTGCCACCACATCGGCGGTCACCATGTTGGAAGCCGGACTTAAAAAGTCGATGTCGGCCCGAAACATGTTGCCGATGGATTTGGCGATGATGTAGCCGATTTTCAGGTCGGGGTTCAGGTCTCTTGCTTTTTGAAGCCCCGCATAGTTCAGGGAACTGACAACGCACTGAGATTCGAACCGGTGGTCCTGGATAATTCCGACAATATTTTCGATGATAAAGTATGAGCTGATCGCAGTTATAACAAGCGCCGTCAACGCAGCTGTCCATAATAATTTACGCCGCGGGGCCGGTATGGATTGATCTGCTAATATTAATAATCCCCATCCCCAAATTATGACCGCAATCTGACGGAATTTACCTGCTACCCGAGTACGGCTTTTCCGCATGGCAACTGCCGGTTTATCACCTTCGAGCATACACAGCGGTACTGAAAATATCCAACGTATATATAACCAGCCGATGATCAGCAGACCGCCGATGCCAAGAAACGCAGCTACAAAAGCCCCGATCCAAAAGGTGGGCGGTTTTACGGTTAGTAGATAATTGAGATCGTGTTGGGATGTCATAAGAAAAAAGCTTGCAGCACCGATCGCTGCCAATGGCGCCAGATACAGGGCACCCGCAATGACCTGCCGCACTCCCAGCTCCATCAGTTTACCCAGAGATTTTAACATCAGCATGCTTAAATTTCTTTATACCGGTAGACATGGTCGAATATTTTGCAATTTTTTCGTGTATCTGGTAAACTGAATCTCAAGTTGGATAAAGGATACTAAATGGAGTTCCCAAGAAGATAAGAAAGGCGAGAAGTTAATGGTTAATGAAACGGAGACTATTTTACTCGTCGATGATGAAGAGATAGTCATCGGGGTTGCCAAACAAATGCTGGAAAAACTCGGATTCTCCGTATTGACAGCGACCAGCGGCAAGGAGGCACTTGACATTTACAGAAATAATAAGGATAAAATTAGTCTTGTTGTTCTGGATATGATCATGCCGGGCATGGGAGCTGGTGATACTTGCGATGAGTTACAGGTGATTGATCCGGCGATTAAGGTCTTGCTTTCAAGCGGCTACGGTGTTGACCAGCAAACCAGCGAGGTTATAAAACGCGGCTGCAAAGGGTTTATCCAAAAACCGTTTAACATGCAGGGGCTGTCTGAAAAAATCGAAGAAATTCTGAACCAGGCCTGATTAAGGCTCACCCTGTATCATTTTTAATTCAACTAATGTTGCCCCCCACCCGCCGGCTTCCGGAGGCGCATCTTTAAATGAGATGACCAGCGGGTTTTTCTGAAGAAGTCCCTGAACCCGTCGTTTCTGTATCCCCTTGCCTTTGCCGTGAATAATACGTACCGAACAAAGACCGGCTTTAAGACACTCGGCAAAGTAATCTTCCAAAAGATCGGGAATTTCGCGGGGCAGGAAGGTGTGCAGGTCCAGTGAATCGGCGATGGGTATTTTTACAGGCTCCACGGTTGTTATCCTCAGGTTTTTTAGCTCCTAGAGCGTTTGTCCGAATAACGTTCCGATAGCGGTAGTCTGTTGGATCTTCTCCGGTTTGTCGATAACGTCCAATATGGCCTGATCCAAACGCTCTAATAATTTTTCTTCATTATTGATTGAAATATGGCACATTGTTGCGTAAAAGTTTAGATTTTTTTTCAATAAAAATAATATAGCGGTTGTCATGTTTGTAATAAGTTCAGACTGTTACAGATGATATTTTCGCCTGTTAGCAAATATCATCTGTAACAGTCTGAACTTATTACAAACATGACAACCGCTATAATGATCGTAAACAAACTGATTATGCAATTCCATGATGAAAAGCGGAGTGACTGTTCGTGAACACAGGCGTCCAACATACCATTTTTCTGTGGGGATTTCCCATTTTCGCCTACCTGCTGGGATCCATTCCCTGGGGAATAGTTTTCACCCGGTTGTATTCCTCAGTCGACATAAAGCGTCAGGGAAGCGGGAACATCGGCGCAACCAATGTCAGGCGGGTGGCCGGGCCCACACTGGGACTGCTGACGTTTACCGGTGACGTGCTTAAAGGGGCGGTTCCGGTTTATCTGGCCCTGAGATTTGCCGTTCAAAATCAGGGAGCCAATGATCTTTTCCTGTCAGTTGTCAGCCTGGCAGCATTCTTCGGCCACCTTTATCCGCTATTTATGAAGTTTAAAAGCGGGGGCAAAGGCGTGGCAACCACCGCAGGCTGCTTCGTCATACTCGCCCCCCTGGCCTGTCTTATGGCTCTGTCGGCGTTTATTATTTTTTTACTTCTGTCCCGCCGCGTATCGGCAGGCTCGCTGGCGGCTGGGATTGTGCTGCCGATCGCCGTATGGTTTGCCACCAATTCCTGGGGAATTACGGCCGCGGCCGCAACGATGTCTGTTTTCATTTTCATGCGTCACACGGAGAACATCAAACGGCTTATATCCGGAACTGAACCAAAATTCAAGGATAAGCAATAATCTTAAATTTCTTTATAAGCCTATCAGCGCCCATAAAAAAGCAATCGTTCCGGCCAGGATAAAATTGGATTCAACCAGAAACTCAAGCCTGATGCTTGGCAGCAAAAACCCACGTTCATAGGCTGAAAGGAGAAGCAAAAGAGAGAGCGGGCTGGCGATCAGCACAAATCCAAGGTAAGAGATGAGATGAAAAGAACTCAGCAGCAGCAGGGTGGCTGCCAGAACTAGCAGCATGATCTTTAAAAGGCGCAGCGATCGTTTCTCTCCCAACAGGATGGCGATGGTTTCTTTGCCGACGATGCGATCACCCTGCATATCGAGAATATCAAAGAAGGCCGTTCTGACAAATACAATTCCGGCTGTCCACAGGAATATCAACACGCTGATCCAATAGGCATTTGCGCCCAGTGACAGGGGCGGAAGCAGCGCGGTTACAATTCCCCAGGCCGCGGCGATCATAAACGTCTTTGATCCTGGAATATCTCTAAGTCTTCGGTATTTGCCGGAAAAAAAGTGACCGGGAACGAGCCGACGATTGTATGACAATCCCAGCAGGCTCAGAACGAGAAGTAATAAAAACGGTAACAGTCCCAGGGTGTAAGCAATTACCAGGCCCGCACCACCGGATGCTATGGCCAGGATTGCCAGCAGTTGTTTGTATTTTATGTAAAAATTGGCTCTCTCCGGATCATTGTATTGATCGGCTTTGCTCCCGGTCAGGTGGGCAAGAATGTGCATGGATTGTACGTAGAGCATGGATATCAGCACATAGGGAAACAATTGACTGAATCCTTGCAGCTTTAAGCTGGCGTAGCTCAAGCATCCCGGCCCCCAGTGAAACGTAGATATTGGTCAGCAAAAGTGCCCGCTGCAGCGCGAATAATATTCTGCGCCAGCTTTGCTTGCGTTGGACCTGCAATGCTTCCAGGGCCCGGTATACTTTTTTAATGATCCAGTTGGGAGTGGAAGCACCGGCTGTTAGTCCAATATGCCTGGCAGTCACTAGCACATCTGTATCGATGGTATCCAGATCCGCTTCAGATTCTATATGATAGACCGGCTTGCCGGATTCTCTTGCAATTTCAGCCAAGCGGCGGGTATTGCCGCTGTTGCGGCCGCCGACAACAATCACGGCATCGACCGATTCAGCCAGGCGCTTAACTTCCGCCTGGCGCCTGGCGGTGGAATCGCAAATCGTATTAAAAACTTTATAATGGGGATGTTGGGCGGCGGTCCACTGCTTTACGGATTCAAAAAACTGGGTGTTCTGGGTTGTTTGTGCGACAATGATGGCCTTTTCAAAGGCCGGAAGCGACTCAAGCTCCTCCATGCTGCCGACCGCATAGCCCTTTCCCAGGGCGTAACCCAACAGGCCGATGACTTCGGGATGATCTTTATCACCGACGATGATCGCGGCGTAATCTTTTGTGGCATGTTTACGAATAATGGCCTGGACTTTTATGACTCGCGGGCAGGTCGCGTCGACGACTTTAAACTCGGCTTTTTTGAGTTTTTCCTTGGTGGTTGGCGGCACCCCGTGGGCCCGGATCAATATTGTACCCGAGCCCCGGGAGGGAATCTCATCCAGTACGGTGATATCCTTGGATTTTAAAAGATGAAGCACCTGAGGGTTATGGATCAGCGGTCCATAAGTAAAAATCGGGTTTGAATTCTGATCGGGCGCGTCCAGCACCATTTCAACAGCGCGACGCACCCCCATGCAAAACCCGGAGGTTTTGGCGATGAGTATTTTCATTTGGTGCTTTATTCGATTTGTTTTAAATAAACTTTGTTATCCACAAGTGTCAGTGAGTGAATCCGGGCTTTTAAGAATTTTTGCTCTCCAAAAATGTTGACGAGCTGAATACCGTCTTCTTGCGGTTCGATGGTATCAACAGATTCCATGACCAGGGTGGTGTTTTGGCCTTCAATCAGATAGGCGCTTGCTTCACACATGATGGCTTCCTCTATAAGTAAGGTTCACAGGTTCAAAGTTCAAGGTTCAGGGTTACATCAAAATAGGTTCCGAGGTTTTGGGTTCAGCGTTCAAGGTTATTTTGGAATCCCCAGTTTCTTCTTCGATTTGACTGGACGCTCGCGGCCAGAGGCGGGGCTGAACCCTTATCCCTGAACGGTTATTCAATTTTTAAATGGGCCTCGATGAGTTCCTCTACGAGTTTGGGCAGGGGACGCTGAGCTATCCCAACGACCTCTATGTTCTCCTGGGAAAGCGGGATCAGGATTTTTTTTGCCGGGCAGTTTGCTACGGCTTCTGCGATTTTAGGTGTCACCTCGCCCATCATGGCATGGGCCACGATAATCCCAATCGGTCCAACGATAACGTCCAGGGTTTTTACGGTCTGTACAATGGCATTTTCGCCGGAGGCGCCTCGATTGGCCCTTGCTTTAAGCATCTGAGTGGTGGCGATAGCATTGGTGCCCAAGGCAACAATTTCGATGGTTTCCTCAAAAGCGTTCCTTAGTCTCTTGATGATGGTGCTGCCGATTCCACCGCCCTGGCCGTCTATTACACCGATTCGTTTCATTTTAAATGGTTTAATTTCAAAGTTTGCGAATTTTGGCCCTGTTTTTGCGCTGCCGTTTAGACAAGCGTCTGCCGGGACCTTTCTTTTTTGTCGTCGGCTTCCAGCCCTCATAATCATCCCGGTCGGGTTGCATGCCGGCCATGTGAGCAGACATCGTCAATTTATTTTCAAACTCAAGCGCGCTGATGGTTGCTGCCCCACTGGACGCTGCGGATCGGACGATCTCCTGATCGGAGCTTACCACCAGGGCCTTTTGTTTTTCCCGGTCGGCCATTTTCTTTATCACCGTATCGGCTGACTCACCGTTATGGGAAAATATGATGGCGATTCCTTTCTGTCTGTCCTGCAGCCTTGAAAATTGAGGTGCCCGGGTTCCATCGAAAACGACGGTGATGCGATGGGCTTTTATTTTTTTGTAGGTCGCCAGCATATCAACCAGAGCCTGGCGCCCCAATTGGATATCCTGCAGGTCCAGGACGCTCAGATTGGCTGATTGACGGATCACAT
>PVMK01189019.1_pt2 | contig 19163 bp, 18 predicted proteins | sample 1853481 | NCBI WGS metagenome assembly PVMK01 (sample SAMN08533507, study PRJNA380276) | Marine sediment metagenome, whole genome shotgun sequencing project. | reverse complement strand
AGTACGTTGCAGTTCATCCGGCTTGAGTTCATCGCGAGAAAAAATAGCGAGGCGTTTGGGTTTATACCGTTCCAGGATTGTTCTGGTGTACTTCTTACCAAAAGAACCGGTACCTCCGGTAATCAGGCTAGACTTGCCATTAAACATGATTGCTCCATTTCCACATGGTACATGCGGTATACACGAGGGATTATCCACCGAGCAGCCGCCTTATTAAAGCCCCAAGACTAGTGCTTACCAAGTAATATCAGTTTCATCCAGGGATGGCTCAAAGGATATTGCCCTTGGCCAACCCACATACCGGCCCATTCCCCACCCAGCACCGGCTAATCCACTCCACAGTACAGGCTCACTATCAGCTGTCAGTACTTACCAGTAGTTTCTCAAACACTGCTTGTGTCACGAACATACAAATCTCATTTCCATCACAAACTATTTTCACAAGCTTGTAATGCGCCACAAATTCTGGTGATACAGGCAGACGATCAAGCACAACTGATTGAAATGACCCGCCATCAACCAGCTCTTTACAACCCTTGAATACCCTTGACCAACCCAGCTTATGCGGCAGCATAATATCAGGCGCATTTCGGTAGAAAACATCCTTATCGAAAGCCGCATGCCCTTGATCACCCTTCCTGTCACCAGAGGAATGCGCCATTTCCACAAAATTTAATCCCAGCAGATCCACAACCGGGCCCGACCCGCCATACTTAAATCCGCCTGCCCCCGTTACACCAACCGACGGCAATTCTTTTAGCCCGGCTGATTCTGCGATGCTCGCAAGAGTTGCAGCCGTAGCAAGACCTTAAACCAGCGAATGGGCAATATTGTGCACCTAGAGGAACTCTCATAATATGTTAGGCCCTGACAATAATACCCAATATGACAAATGAATCTACTCGTCTGCAGCTCATACCTTGAAGCATGGAACAGTGTACGCCCGGAGGCCGAAATATTCATCGGTATTGCGAAGCTGGGACACCACGTAACCATCATCACCCAACGAGAGGCCCCCTATGCCAAGCGATTTATTGAAAACGGTATCGAGGTTATTGATGGCCATCCACAGGCAAAACTTTCGCAAACCACAATAAAACTCATACGGAGGGTAATCTCCGAGCGGCAGATCGATGTCGTTTATGCGATGGACTCCAAGACTATAGCGAATGCCGCAATGGCCTGTATCAGCCGCGATGTAAAATTTGTTACTTACCGGGGTACGGTCAGCGGCGCTTATCGACATGACCCAACCTCCTACCTGACCCATCTTCATCCGCGGGTAGACGGTATTATCTGCCAAGCCAATGCGGTAAGGGACTACATGCGTGGCCAGGTGTGGAGAAATATCAAGATCGAAACTGTCTACAAGGGGCAGGACGTAGCCTGGTTCGAAACAGTCGACCCCACCGACCTGACAGAATTTGGCATACCGGGAAACAGCATGGTCGTGCTGTGCGTTGCGAATGCCCGCCCCAGCAAGGGTATACCCTCCCTGCTGGCGGCCACTCATCATCTGGCGCATCTGGATAATCTGCATCTGCTTGTCGTCGGACGGAACGTCGATACCAATGAGCACAAGTTACTGACGAAGAAGTCGCCCATGGCTGAGCGCATCCATCTGTCCGGACATCGTCTGGACGTTCCTAATCTGATGGCGGCGGCGGATATTTATATCCAGCCATCCATCTCGGGGGAAGGACTGTCCAAGGCCGTGCCGGAATCAATGGCTAACCGTATTCCAGCGATTGTCACGACAACAGGCGGCATGAAAGAACTGATCGATGATGGTAAAACAGGCTATACGGTACCCGTGAAAGACCCGGAGGCGATGGCAAGCCGCATCGAATATCTGCACCGAAATCCTGAACTCTGCTCAGAAATGGGCAAGGCTGCACGCCAGCGACTCGAAGAAGTCTTTACGACCGAGAAATCAGTTGAAGGTCATATCAAGTTTTTTGAAGAACTACTCTCTGAATCTAAAAAGGTATCCTAGTAAACCAGGAACCGCATATCCTAATGCCCTTCGCCCATAGTAATCCAACAGCACCGACTCAGGGGCACATAACCGTAACATCAACCTCATTTGACTGCTGTAAGCCGATCAGCTGTGCAGCTTCCGGACGGCATGAGCACTCACTGTTTGAAATTTATTATCATCATTTCTCAGTTCGAATAGCGTATTATTCTGCTGCGCTGAAAGCAAAGTAACTTACAGGATATCGCATGATCAGACCAATATTTACCTGCGTCTTGTTAAGTATGCTGATGTTAGCTTGCACGCAGGAGAACCCCGAGCCGCAACTAGAAAGTAATGCTCTGGGATTAGTGCAGCAATGGGTTCAGGGGAATTACAACAATACTGTCCCAGGCAGAAGCAGACATCACCGCTGATCTGCCGGCACAACTGGCGCACCGCCCCATGCACCAGCTGTTTGTACCCATCAAGGTTCCCGGCATCGATGGCTACATCGTGTATCAGCAATCCTCGATGGATGGCTCCGAGAACCCAGCCATGATCTTTCGCCATGGCTTAATGCAATATTTTTCAGACACCGAAACCGGTGCCTTGCGCCAGCGCGAACTCTACTTCAAAGACCCGGAAGCCTATAAAAATGCACACCAGAACCCGGAAGCTCTGCAATCTATCACCCTGGATGATATGACCTGGGACGAGGGTTGTGATTTCTATCTCGAAACAAATGAGATCAGTACGATGGTTAGCGGGCCACTCATAGCCGGTGCCTGTGTGTTATTTAACCAGGGACTGCAAAAGAATCTTTATGCGGATGATCTGGTTGAAATCACAGCGACGGAATACCGGTTTCGTGGCCGTTACATAGATGAGGCCGGCGTAGTAATGTGGGGCACGGAAAGCGAAGAACTTAATCGTATGATCAGGCAATAGCCAGTCACGTCGTAGCAGGAACGAAACTCACAAGAGAAAAAAGTAGTCCCTAGTTGTCGACGTCAGAAAGCTTATTCTCAGGCATCAGATGCTCACCCAAAGCTTTCATTGTGTTGGTCATATGCTTGCGCTCTTCCTGCAAACGGCTGATTTCACTCATCACCGCTTCCGAACCTGCTCGGGTTACTTCAAGCTCGGTTTCAGCCTGTCTTGCACGCACATGTTCACGCATTCCTTCAGTAGCACGATCCTGCAGTTCAGTCCGCAGTTCACGAGTCTTTGCAACCGAGCCTTTTAAATCTTTTTCCAACTGTTCAATTTTTGTGTCGCCTTCCGCCAGTTTTGTCCGCAGGTGCTGTAATGTGGCAACTGCTGTTTTGAATTCTTCATTAGTAGCAGCCAGCTCCTCTTCGCACCCGTCGAGCTCACGTTTGACTGCACGCTGATCCGCTTCCAACTCACGAATCCGGTGGTTACGCGGATCTTCCCGCTTCGAACTTTTTTTATCTGACTTATGCAACACACACATAAGCAGGCAGCCGACCACAAAGCCTGCGGCGCCTATCGCCAGCATTAGCTGACTGCTATTAAGTTCTGTTAAATCCACGATATGTCACCTTTACACACTGGAAAATAGCTGATGAGCACGCTTCAGCGCCTAGAACCAGTTCTCATTCCGGGAAACTCATTGTTTAAGAAAGAGTTTTTATCAATAAAACCCATGAAATTCAGGCTTAAGCCATTGATTCATAGTGCATCATCCAATCACACTGACCGCTACGCAATAATTCAGCCTGGTGTATTCTCGCCCACTACTAATCAGCCCTCAGGCAGCAAAAAATGAGTGATGCAACACTAACCCGACGCAGACTAATTCAAACCGCCGCCGCCGCAGGTATTACTGCGCCCCTGGCGACACTGGATGCCGCAAATATTCGGCCTACGCTGGATTTTGACAAACCGGAAGACAACCTGACGGCATTAATTAAAATGCGTGGCAGCCTGATCGCCGAAGATTCCCCACACTGGTATTTCGGCACCGTTTTTGCCGTATTACCGGGTAAAACACCCTTTCCGCTGGTGGATTACGAAGGCTCAGAAATTGACTATTACGAAAAACAACCGGATGGCAGTTACCATGCCTGGGGTGCTACCGTCAGTTTTTTCCGGGATACCCGCACCCGCAAGCTACTGGATACCTTCGCAAACCCAATTACAGGAAAAATAAATGAGGTGCGGCCCAATACGATAAATATCCGCGCCCATTACATTTACAGCATCTACGGCAGTAAACGCTCAGATGACGCTACACCGTTAGGCAACGATGCCATCATCCAGGATCAACTTAAATGGACTGAGTCCGGCGATCACATATGGCTGAATATGCAGCGGCCCTACCCGGCTGGACTACCCATGGGCGAGGATCAGACCATACTCGGATCACTGCGGGAACTGCATGACCCCAGTATGCCAAAGGTCTATACGACGGCCTCACCCACCTACATAGCACCCTGGCTAAGCTGGCTTGATATGCAAGGTCACGAGGGACACACGGTGTGGGCCGGCCCCGCACGCAAGCTTGATTCCGTAGAACAATACCCGCGGGAGCTACTCGAGCTGATAGAAAAACATCATCCCGAAAAACTTACAGCAAAACCTGCTTAGCATTTTGGCTGCCAGCTGTTCGCAACCATTATTTTTAAAGGTCGATTAACACCGCAATCGGGTAATGAATCGAGCCTATGCAGATCAATCAGCTCGACCATGCGCTACCACGGATGGTTACTGTCGATTACCAATGCTCCAGATGAGCCTCACCCCTGGCTAAGCAAGGATAAACAGCCTGTCACTTAATCATCCGAATCCGGCAGTGCATAAGCCAATATAAAATCCCCTTTAGGCAACGGCGACCACGCATGACCACCGGCCGAGACGACCACATACTGTTTGCCATCGACTTTATAGGTCATCGGCGTGGCATTGGCTGAGTAAGGGATATCGACTTCCCACATTTTTTTACCGGTATCGACATCAAATGCCCTAAAGCGCTCATCATAAGATGCGCCGATAAAGGCCAGACTGCCACCCGTCAAAATTGCACCGCCGGCGACAGGTGTGCCGAATTCCAGCGGCAGCGGAAATGGCATCAGCTTGTCGAGCACGCCCAGCGGGCGCTTCCAGACTATTTCACCTTTATCCAGATCGACACCTACCAGCAGGCTCCATGGCGGGGGACTGCACAACCCCATCATCTGCGACATCAGCGGACTCTGCTGCAGACCGTACTCCGCCCCCTGAATAAAATCAGGTGGCCCCAACGCCATGCCGGCCATCGGATGATCGGTAGGCTCGATTTCCTCGTTAGGGATTAGTTTCACAAAAAACGGCATCTGGCTAACCGGCGTTACCAGCATATTGCGATCAGGATCAAAGGCGCCACCGCTCCAGTTCATACCACCACCTATCATCGGGTACATCACCGTACCTTCCTCGCTCGGTGGCGTGTAATAACCGCCATGGCGCATTGAGGCGATTTTATCCCGGCAATCATTACGATCTGCCCAACTGAAACCCCAGGCATCTTCCGGGGTAAGACCGACATCCATGAGCGGTGGTGGCCTTACGGGGAAAGGCTGGGTTGGGAGAAAGCTCCTCACCCGGAATACCATCCGTTGGCACCGGTCGTTCTTCAACCTCGTGGAAGGGTTCACCTGTCTCACGATGCAGTACGAATACCACACCTGTCTTGGGCAGGACCACCACGACAGGGATCTTTTTGCCATCACGTGTTATATCGACCAGCAGCGGATGGCTCGGAATATCCCAGTCCCAGACATCATGGTGCACAACCTGAAAATGCCAGACCAGCTCCCCGGTGCTGGCCCGAATAGCCAGTACAGAGTTTGCATAGCGATTATCACCCGGACGTAACTTGCCATAGAAATTGGGTGAAGCACTCGCAGTAGGCGCGAATAACAAATCGCGCTCGTTATCCCATGACATAGTGGTCCAGACATTCGCACCACCCACCTCGTAACTGACTGCTCCCTCGCCTTCACGTATCAGCGTGTCGAAGGTCCACAAATGTTTTCCACTACGCACATCGAATGCACGCAACGCGCCGTTCATTGAGCTCACATCTTTGAATTTGTTGGCAGTCCCGCCAATAATAATCACATCATTCACGATGGCGACCGGCGACATTAGCTGCATTCCTGCAAGCTGGTTGGCCGGTTTTAACTCGAGAATAATAGGTGTGACATCAACCTGTCCTGCATCACCAAAGCTCTTACAGAGTTCGCCGGAATTGGAATCTATAGCGATAAGGCGACGATCATTAGTTGCAAGAATTATTCGATGCGCACAGAACTCACCTGGATCTGCAGCTTTATCTGACCACTGACTAACCCCGCGACAGTTAAAGCGGCCAGCAGCCCGGTTTGAAGTATCGAGTTCCGGGTCAAAAATCCAGCGTTCCTCACCATTGACAGGGTTCAGGGCAATAACACGATTGAAAGGTGTACAGGTAACCAGATGCCCACCAGCAGCCGGTGGCAATAATATGGGGGTAGCCTGATAGCCGCTTAAAGCAATGAGGTCCGGGTGACGTGCCTGAGCACCAGTACGATAGGACCAGGCCAGTTCCAGCCCACTCACATTCTCCCGGTTGATCTGTGCCAGAGGCGAGTAGCGGCCGCCACCTGGCTCACCACCGTATTGGGGCCAGCCACCTTCAGCCGCAAATACTGAGGACCCGAAAAAGCCAGCCATAAAGCAGATCAGTGCCGCACATAACCGCGCATTTGTCGTCATGTCTTTTGTTCCATATTCAGTTTTATCAGGGTCTATGGTTAATCAATGCTGCGAGTATAGCCAGAATAATAGCTAATATTCAGCCGGCCCGGGCTTCTACCAAGGGGTGGACAATGGCCTTATGCCAGAAATATTCCACTGACCCAACATACACGAGCTGCTACAGTCCAAACCCGCAGTAAAACAACATCAGGGAACACAGACATGGTAACGGCAGTCATTACAGGGAGCACCAAAGGCATCGGGCGTGGACTGGCCGAAGAATTTATCAAACGCGGCCATACTGCGGTGATTTGCAGTCGCAATCTTGCTGATGTGGAGCGTGTTTCGAGCGAACTCGCAGCCATTGGCCCCGGCAAGTGCTCTGGTGCCGCCTGCGATATAACCAACAAACAGCAACTCCAGTCATTATGGAACCACGCCAAACAAACCTATGGCCAGGTCGACATATGGATAAACAATGCCGGTCGGGCAAGTTCACGTCACCAGGTGCATGAACTACCCGAAGACCTGACACAATTATTAATTACCGGCAACCTCCTCGGCACTACCTTCGGCTCTCAGGTAGCCGTTACCGGATTCAGAGAACAGGGTTCCGGCGCTTTATACAATGTGCTGGGTGGCAGCTTTGACGGGAAGCGTCTCGTACCCAATATGGGTGTCTATAGCTCAACCAAGGCAGGCATCCATCTACTGACAAAATACCTGGTTGAAGAAAATAAGGATCAAAATATGATCATTGGCATGATTAGCCCAGGCATGCTGATCACCGAAAACTGGTTTGAAGAACAGGCAGAGATGAATGATGCAGACTGGCAAAAAGATTCGCCCCATGCTGAATATTCTCTGCGATTACGTTGAAACCGTAACGCCCTGGCTCACGGAACAGGTCCTGAACAACAAGGAAAGCGGCAAACGTATCAGCTGGCTGACGGGCGGCAAAATTACAAAGCGCTTTGTAGATGCTAAGCTACTAGGCCGCAAACGGGACTTGTTCGCACGCTACGATCTCTAGCAGGGTTCCGGCTATAACCAGACCGCAGATATAGCGACCGGGTATAAGTGCAGAAACAGATATTCTTTTTGCCTTGCCTGACAAGGGGTTATCTTAGCCTCCCCGCGCAATGAGCACATAGCGACGGGCATTTTAATTACTTATTTATCAAAGACTTATAAATGGTCTATTAATCATGCTGCAAATGATCATCGCTAATACGCTCGCGGATGGCTTCGTCGTATTTCTGACGGAAGACAATAGCTGGACAAATGACATTGCTGCAGGCGCTCTGGCAGAAACCGACGAGCAGGCAGAAAGGCTGCTCAACCTCGCCAAACAGGCCGAACAAGCCAACCTGGTGATCGACCCCTACCTGATCCCTGTAGAACTCGATGCGGGACTAAGAAAGCCCACCGAGTATCGTGAATATATCCGAGCGATGGGACCAACAGTTCCCATCCCCTCCTGACAACCGGACATTAATGCATGTACCGCTACGATGAATTTGATACCACGCTGGTAACGGAACGCGTTGAGCAGTTTCGACGCCAGGCCGAACGCCGCCTGGCTGGCGAACTGACAGAAGACCAGTTTAAACCTTTGCGGCTGATGAACGGCCTGTATCTGCAGCTGCATGCCTATATGCTGCGTATCAACGTGCCCTACGGCGCGCTGTCAGCCCGACAAATGCGCCAGCTTGCACACGTAGCCCGAACTTACGACAAGGGCTATGGCCATTTCACAACCCGTCAGAATATTCAGTACAACTGGATAAAACTCAAGGATGTACCTGATGCACTGGCTGACCTGGCCGAGGTTGAGATGCACGGCATTCAGTCGAGTGGTAACTGCATACGCAACACTACCTCTGACCAGTATGCAGGAGTCGCAAAGGACGAATTAGAAGATCCGCGCGTCTACTGCGAAATTATTCGCCAGTGGTCTACGTTACACCCGGAATTTTCATTTTTGCCCCGCAAATTCAAAATAGCAGTAACAGGATCACCCAATGACCGTGCTGCTGTAAAACTACACGATATTGGATTACGCATGCACCGCAATGAAGCTGGCGACCCCGGTTTTGAGGTTATCGTTGGCGGTGGCCAGGGCCGCACACCTTTCGTTGGCAAAACAATTCGTGACTGGCTGGCTCCCGAACACCTGCTGTCCTACCTCGAGGCAATACTACGGGTCTATAACTTCGACGGGCGCCGGGACAACAAGTACAAAGCACGCATTAAAATACTGGTACACCAGATCGGTGCGGAAGAATTTCGCAACCGGGTTGACACTGAATGGGAACAGATCAAAGACAGTGCTCTAAAATTGCCACAAGAAGAAATTGATCGAATTAATGCCTACTTTGCACCGCCAGACTATGCGCAGCTTGAAGACAACGAGCAGTTGCTGGCCGGGAAACGTGCTGCCAATAGCGAATTTGATACATGGGTACGTGCCAACGTGGCTGAGCATAAGATTCCGGGTTACGCCATAGCCAATATTTCCCTGAAGAGCCTGAAACTGCCACCCGGAGATATGACCGCCGCACAGATGGATGCCATAGCCGATCTGGCGGATAAATATAGCTTTGGTGAATTGCGAGTCAACCACCGTCAAAATCTGGTGCTTGCGGATATACAGCAGTCAGATTTGCTGGCCCTCTGGGAAAAACTTGCGGCACTGGATCTCGCAACACCCAACATAGGGCACGTCTCAGATATTATTGCCTGCCCCGGTCTGGACTATTGCGCGCTTGCCAACGCACGGGCCATACCGGTTGCGCAGGAAATTCATCAGCGCTACCAGGACATGGATCGTGTGCAGAACATAGGTGAAATAACCATTAATATTTCGGGCTGCATGAATGCCTGTGGGCACCATCATGTCGGCCACATTGGTATTCTCGGTGTAGACAAACGCGGCAAGGAGTTCTATCAGTTCACACTGGGCGGCTCATCAGATCAGAATGCATCACTTGGCGACCGAACAGGACCAGGCTTTCCGGCTGATAAAGCCGTAGATGCTGTGGAAACCATCCTGAATACCTACCTTGATATACGTAACGAAGGCGAACGTTTCCTCGACACCTACCGGCGCGTAGGTATGCCACCCTTCAAGGAGGCCCTGTATGGCTCTTCTTAAAAATGGCTCAGTAACAAAAGACACTTATATTGATGTCAGTAATGCAGAACTGATTCCCGATAGCGGCGGTGTCATCATTAGTCTGGCTCAATGGCAGGAACAACGAAATAATCTGGCGCAGCGCTCAGATCCGCTGGGCATAGTATTACGCAGTGACGAGAAACCAGAACTCATCGCAGCTGACCTGCAATATTTTTCGGTCATTGCCCTGGACTTCCCGGCTTTTGGTGATGGCCGAGCCTATTCCTCTGCCCGCCTGCTACGCGATCGCTATGGATACACCGGCGAACTGCGTGCAATTGGTGACGTACTGCTGGAACAGCTGCACTTCATGAATCGCGTAGGGTTCGATGCCTTTGCTATTAACAGTAACGATGCTGCCCACGACTGGGAAATTGCCGCTGCCGATATCAGTGTCTGGTATCAACCGGCAAGCGATGGCCGCACTTCAGTTCTTGAACTTCGTCATAAGCAGGATTAGTCGCGCCGATTGCAGCACTGACTGGCAACGTGCATGCAACCAGTTTTACAGAAAAAGCCCCTGAATAAAGCTTCCGGAAAAACTAGACCAGGCCAATTGCACGTACAGCATTCATATATTTTGAATGCCGACCAATGCGCAGCGGCATTTTCGCAAGTAATCGAACTGCACTGGGCCGATCTTCCCGGGCAAACTTGAACTCAATTACAAGTGTATCTTGTGAAGTAGCCGGATGATCAAAATTGGGTAGCGCACCTGAACGCTGATCATAGACACGCTGCTCAATATCTATGGTTGCCCTGATTAATCGATTGGCACTCTCATAGTATTCGCGTCTGTAACGATTAATCATTATCGCCATCGGGTTCTGATCCAGCCACATTTGTGCGTTCATGGGCAAATGCTGTCGGATGGACTGACGTATATCCTGCCATTCGTATCCCGGCTGATAAGGTGCTTCAGTAATGGCAAAGCGCAGTTTCCAGCCAAAATGATTACGTTTCTGCTTCACTTCCAAAGACCCGGCTGCCGGACCCGCAGAATCTCCATACCAGCGGTATCTAACCTTTGAACGCTCGCTCACACCGGCAATATTTTCTGCGTAGGCCCGATAGTCCCAGGTATCAAAGTAAACATTGTTAACCTGTCGATCAGGATAGGGAGAGAAAAAACCGGCCGGATGCATATGTAACCAGTGTTGCAAATGAGCATACTCTATTGCGTAAGCTGCAAATTTAACCTCATGACGTTCTTCATGCCCCCCTACCGCATCCATCAACGCAATCCTTTGCGCATGACAGTTTCATACAACGCGTCGACATCTATATCTTGTACTTCACTATTCTCGCCATCCACCTGCACCCGACTTCCCGTCTGGACTAATACAGGTGTCCCGGCGTCTTTAATAGCAACATTTGTCGCAATTATTTCTGCCGACCCATATTCCGGTTTCTTTATATAGGCTGTCAGACCGGCAAAAGAAGCATTACTAATTTCTGTATCGCTTAAGTCCAGTGTCGAACCATCTTTAGAAGCCGCGCCAGTGCCTACCCTGTCGATCGTAATATTGCGCGCACTCATTGTGCTCTTTTCACCCACGGACAGGGCCTTATCAGAAATATCATGAAATTCACTGCTTGAAACAGTAATCTGACTGCCGCTAACATCTACTGCATCACCACCGCCGGCAGTGCCTACATCCATAAATCTGCTATCAGTCACTGTGCCGGTTGAAAAATCTGCGTCGAAAGCATCTGAAGCAGTACCCCGAATAAGTGTGCCACTGATATTAAACTGCGAATGCACAATATTTAGCGCATCTTCACCGTGGCTATCCAGAAGTTTGCAATCAACTATATCCACATCACTCTGATAGAAATTGATACCCCCTGTCAGCGCCCAGTCACCCAGCGACACACCCCGTGTATCACGCACAACCACATGCCGGAGCAAAGAACGCTCAGGTGCCTCACTGACGAGCATCCCGGGCCAGCTCTCACCATCAAGCGCCTGCAAAAAGATGGGCGCAGCGCGCTCTCCGGCGAAGGTAACGGCACCATGGGACAGGAGTATTGCATCAGGCGCAAAGCTGAGCGTCGTCCCACCTTTAACATGCAGACTGTAACCGGCAGGAACAATCAGCGGTTTCAGAATATCCCAGTTGCCCGCAACAATAGAGATTTGATTTTTTGCCCCATCCAGTTCAAGAAATTGATGTTCGGCCAGTTGTTCAGCCAAATCTCCATAAGGTACTGGCGGTGTAGTTCGTGCAGCATACACTCTCCCCGGTCGGAACTGCCTGACCCAGTCGCGCCCCGCAAGACCTGCAGTCACCTCCAGTGCCCAGTCCATGGGTTCCGGCGGTGGAGCAAGATCGAGCACTATCCGCCGACCTTCGCCCCCGATGCCTCTCGGCACCAGGGCTACAGGAAATATTTCCTTTTGCACGGCACTAACACTTTCGTTATTTGAATCGTTTACCCATTCAATGGCTGAAATATGAACATCACGCGGTATCGCATTATCAATTCGCAGGCGCATACGGCCCGCAGTTTCAAGCAAGCCTAAATGAGCGAATACCGGATATTCATCCCGTTCATTTTCATAACTAAGATAAAGGTCAGTATTGGCCGCACCCTTTCCTGCACCCAACTTCGCGCGACTAAGCAATGCCTCTACCCGCGGTTGCAGATAGTCCAGGGGGAACTGTCCCAACATGCGAAACTCAGTTTGCAAAATACGCAACAGCGGGGCTTCAGTTTCACGCAAGAGCGCGGCTATAGAACCATCGCGCGTCATCTGCGCCAACTCGGCAAGCACATCTGTGTAAGCCTGCCACACCAATGGGTCCACAAGCATTTGCACCAATATCGGCTCATCATTAATGACTGATTCATGACCATCAAAGCGGTCCTGTAATGTCGCATCAAAGGGAATTGGCTCAAGCCGTAACGTAATAGGATTGAGATAGAAGCGCATGTTGTGCCATGCAATCGCATGCCATGATCCAAAATAATCTGAAACGGCGATAAAAGCCGCCAGTTTCTGCGTATCAAAAACCTCAGATGCGGTCAGCTTTTTATCAACGAAGCCATTTAGCAAACCCGCAGCAATCGCATACTGTTTCGCCAAAACCGGAGACTCGGCGATACGGGAAGATCCGATAGCATCTATCTGTGCATTACTAAAATGATCAAACGCACCTCCCCAGCCATTATCCTCTCCGGAAATCGCATCTTTTGCAGTCCATGCCAGAGACTCATCAAAGCGAACAATTACTCCTTCCTTGCGCTGGTTATATTCGAGCAGCTCCTTGGAAAAAAACTCCTCAAGTGCCATCAACCCCATGGACTCGCCGTTCAGCACAACGTTGACGAACTGGTAACGCGGCACCATGACATCAAAAAGCCGCATGACATCGAAGTACAACAGCTCTGACTGGAATCCACGCGTATTAGGGTTTTGTATCGAGAATCGCCGCAACCCAAAGAGTTGCTCATTATTTCGTATGCGTATTCGGAAGGACCATTTTTGCCCCATAAGATGGTCGTTCCAGTCCCCCTTTTAACCGCAGCTTTATGGGTACCGTCCGGTCAACCAGGCGAATTTCACCTTTAACAAAATCATCGACACCCTGTACCAGTTTCCCCCGTTTAAGCGCCTCATCCCGCTTCGCATAAATTTTTGTAATTTCCCGGAATGGAACATCAATAACCAACTCAGGTATTTCCGGCACGCCATCCATAAACTGGCGCAAATAACTACCAACGGCAATTGACCACTTGTCACTAAGCGCCCGGTCATAGTTCCATAACTGGTTACCCCAACGCTGGTCCAGACCAACCGCCGCCCGCTGCAAATACTGAGGACGAACGAGCACAGCAACTACGGCAACGAATAATCCGGTAACCAGCACAAAAAAGGGATACACGCAACAGCGTGCGCAGAAACTGACGGCCTCCGGCGCGAAGGGTTCCCGAAGTCTTAGGGAGCGGCGTAACTTTCATTGAGTAAATCCCTGGGAACCGCTGTATTCAGCACACACACGCAAACACTTAGCTACACCTAGATACCGGGCATACCACTCTGATCGAGGAAAGTGATACTTACCCCCGGATAGCGGGCACGGAGTTCATTACTAAGCGGAGCCAGATTGCCTGTGGATGAAATATCAAGCAAATAGGTGGCATCGAGACCACTACTACGCTCATCAAAGCGGCGCAGGTCACACGAAGTGACATGCTTGCCAATAACCTCACTTAAATCATCCAGCTGACACTGGCCTGACGCGTCAGCGGCCAGGTTAATCGACAGGTAAAGGTTTTTGCCTCCCTCGCGCCCATTGAAACGCTTGATTGCCGCCATAGCAACAAGGATAAAAATCCCGGCTGATATGGTCGCCACAACCTGATTAGCGCCAAGGCCCAGCCCCATAGCGATAGCAAGGAACAAATAAGCCAGCTCCTCCGGCTCTTTAATAGGTGTGCGAAAACGGACTATAGACAGAGCGCCGACCAGACCAAGTGATAAAGCGAGCGAACTTTTAACGACAGTAATAATAAGTACCGTCGTTAGCAATATGAATGGTAAAACCCCACCGAGCTCATCCCGGTTAGACAGTGTTGAACCGAAACGCAGGAAATGCCAGCGAATCAACAATGCCATTACCAGACCTATCGCCATGTTCAGCAATAGCTCGGTTACGGAAAACGGCGCATCACCCGTTCCGCTAAAAAAATCAAGTTCTGCTGGCATATCAGCGGCCTACCTCATAAATCGACACACTTACAAAGGATGTAGTGTGCATCAGGCCGGACAGAATGACCAGACAGAATGAGCAAAGGGAATATTCAAAGAATAATCCGCTGCACGGCATACAGGCTGCCGCGCAGCGGTTATGGAAAATCAACTACCTGACACGGGTCAGGCTTCAGCAATAACACGGCTCAGGTACGAAAACGAGCAAACAATTCCTCATCTATTCCGTATTCCTCACCCATCTCGATCATATGCTGAGCAGTAACGCTGGATGCACCCTTGTCCTGTGCATGCTCTTCCAGGCGTTCCGCCACCATCTTGCGCACGGCAACCGGGATCCCCATCAGCGCCTCGACTGCCTTGTCATCCCAATCCATGGTCATCTTAATTTTGCCGCCCTTCTGGCCGCCCGGAGGCTCAGCCAGTTCATGCATGGCAATGTGATCGGTATAAGCATGATAGTAATAACGACGATTCTGATCGCCCATGCCAACCGGCAAATTCATCGCGGGGATTCGTTCCGAACGATCCATCTGCTCCAAACCCTCATCCATCACATCGCTACTATATCGCGATGATGATGCCGCTGCTCTTGTCGAGGCGGATAACCTGATCAACCGTACATTCAGCAATCTGTGGACACTCTTCTATGCTCGGGGGCTTTACCTTGCGTGACGGGATCATCGTAAAACGAGTATGTTCCAGCTCGTTTACACCCTCTGGCCAGAAACGCGCTGTTTCCATCATATCGTCGAGATAATCAGCACTAGGGCAATTAACCACAAACTCGCCAGTCTCGATTATATTTTCAAACGTATGTGACTCCTGCCGAAATCCAACGAGCATGCGCGGAGTTTTTTGCATGACATCGTACTGCATGATATGCGAATAAGGCGCAGCATTAATTTTGCCGTCTTTATCCAGGCTGGTAATGATCGTAATCAGCTTGGGAAAAATCCAGGCATCTGAATACCAGAATGGTCTGATCTTAATCTCTTCTTTCTTCCTACCCATTTATCTACCCTCGAACCCGGCCTCTCGTACAGACCGCAATTAATACAAAAAAATAAAAAACCGGGATCGCAGTTCACGCGGAAATGATATCGCGCGACTATCAACCATCGATGCTGCGACAATTATTACCCAGATTCCGGCAGGAACAAGACTATCAATCTGATATTCTGATCCTGCCTATCATTCTTAATGCTACACATATCACTATCATGGCCCATTCAAGCTATAAATCTGGCACAAAGGCCTCACCGTGGGTAATACGTCATGCACCTCTTATTCCAGCAGGTGGCCAGGTACTGGATGTCGCATGCGGCACAGGTCGCCATACCCGGCACCTGCATGCGCTGGCACACAGGATAGTCGCAGCAGATAAGGACCTGGCTGGCGTTCGCGACCTCGAAGGCAACAGCGACATAGAATTGTATGAGACAGACCTTGAACTGGAGGGCTGGCCATTTGAGGCGGAAAAGTTTACCGGTATCATCATCACCAACTACCTCTACCGCCCTCACTTTCCTTGCATAGCAAGCTCACTGAAACCCAATGGCCTGCTGATATTCGAAACATTTGCGGCAGGTAATGAGCGATTTGGGCGGCCCCGTAATCCTGATTACCTGCTGCGGCCGAATGAACTGCTTGAAGCATTTATGGATTCACTCAATGTTATTGCCTTTGAACAAGCCGAAGATTATCTGCCTCACGCTGCAATGCGGCAACGCATATGTGCGCGCCGCCGTTAATATTTTCAGGTAGCGAACGGAACAAAAATCTGGCAAACAGACGCAACCGGCCTCAGGCCACGGATTATCAGGCATAGCAACATTTAATCTCTACGCAAAAATGTACCAGAAACATATTTTCGCCACTTCCTTCAAGCCTGCCAAATAGGCAAACTTTCAGGCATCCAATCAGCCTGATACTGCGTATTTAAATATTACCCAAGTTTGTAAGGGGCCACTGAAGATAACGACACCATCAATGACTTCCTGATAAAGGTTTTGCGCCCGGGCCGGGCAATGTCTCCCCAGCATCTTAACTCCCCATGGTCCGGGCGCAGTTTTACTCTTACCCTGCTGACCTGGGCACTACATACACATTACATATTAGTACTGAAAGACCGGATCAATTTTGCTGTCGATCGAATCTATATCTCCACCAGGCACGCCGATAAGCATAGGTGGTGGTGGTGGATCATAGGGTAAGGGTTGTTTAAGCACTTTTGGCTGAGCAGCAGATTGCACTGGCGGCGAATCAGCTTCTTTCGGCACCACCGGCGGCAGCCATTTCTTGCGCGGCCGGTGGACATAAATGAATTCATTCCCTGGAGTTGACCCACTCCATCTATCCACTCGAGCCAAACCGGGTATTGATGCAATCAGGCCCAACTCAATCGCGACGGCATTTTTTGCTGCATGAGCCTGGGCCGCCAGATCCGGGTCTGGCGTCGTTGCTGCTGCAGCAAATAAATCATATACCAGCCTTAAGTCGCGTTTTTCCCATGACCAATTATATTCAATCAGACCCAGATAATAGTCTGCAAAGACATAACCATTTTCAGCGGCCAGCTCGAACATTTCTGTTGCGGATGAACGATCTGCCATATGCCCCTGCCCGTTAAGCCACAGCAATCCAAGATGGTAAGCAGCTTCGGCAGAGCCCAGCTTCTCGGCCAACTGAAAATGTTCTTCTGCAAGCTTATAATCCGGCTTTACAGGTACGGCTGAAACATAGATCTCGCCAAGCTTCAGGTGGGCTTCTACGACATATTCTTGTGCAAGCTCATCGTAATATTCAATCGCTTTCTGAATGTCCCGGTCGACACCCCGACCTTCTAAATACATTTCGGCGATATCCAGTGCTGTTTGCGTATCCTGATTTTTTGCCAGGGCAAACCATTTTCCTGCTTTAGCGTTGTCTCTGGTAATACCGTAACTACCAAATGCATAGACCCCACCCAAAACACGGTAGGCCTTACCGTAGCCATTCTCCGCCGACAGGGTTAACCACCTGAGCGCCGCCTCAGGGTTCTTCATTAAATGCTTCCCGCGAAAGTACTCCATACTGACTATATACTGAGCGGCAGGATCACCCTGTTCGGCGGCTTGCAGAAACAGGGAATATGCGCGGCCTATACTCTTGCCGACCAGTACGCCATCGAGATAAAGCAGTCCATAGATTCGTTCAACTACCTGGCCATTTTCTTCTGCCAGCTGTAGCCATTTAACAGCCTCCTCAAGATTAGGCGCAACACCGTAGCCCCGTCCATGTAAATGCCCAAGCTCAAGCATGGAGATACCATCTCCGTTCGATGCGGCTTTCTTGTACCAGCTAATCGCGGTTAAATAGTCCTGGTCAATGCAATATCCGTTTGCATAAAAGGTGCCCAGTGTTCTTTGTGCCACAGCATCACCCTGATACACGAGCTCAGTATTCTGATCAAGAAAATCAGTGCAATTTGGAATCTGTTTTTCGGCACTTAGTGCCGATGAAACAAATGCTGTTTGAGACACCAGCAATATAATCAGGATTACCAGCGGGTTAAGTACAGAAATCATAAAGCTGGGATCACCATTTTTTATAGTTTTACGTAAAGATGATTCTAGTTTTGGGGCAAGCTGCTCTGTTATAAGAAGTTTGCCAAATACTTGTACTATTTCGAATCTGGTGTACTTATTTAATTTAATTTTATTCGAGGCCCGTAGTACGATAAGGGCAGAACCTCGTATTGGAGAGTACTTATGTCTATAGGCAGAAATACACTAATTCTGATCAGCTGCATTTTGCTGACTCAGTTTTCACCGGTTACCGCAGCAGTTTTTGACAATGCCTCACCAACGATCCTGATTACAGGCTCAAACCGGGGGCTGGGCCTGGAATTTACGCGGCAATATGCTGCTGCTGGCTGGAACATCATCGCAAGCTGCCGCAATCCGGCTACTGCCAAAGAACTGCAGCAACTCGCTACCACACACGATCGAATCGCCATCGAAAAGCTGGATGTAACCAGCGATGCAGAAGTTGCGGATCTGGCGCAGCGTTATAAAAACCAGCCGATAGACGTGCTTCTAAATAATGCAGGCATATACGGAACATTGGAAAAACAGACACTTGGGAGCTTTGATTTCGAAGAACTTAAAACAGTATTTGATATAAATACTATTGGCTCTTTGCGGGTAAGCCAGGCCTTCCTCGATAATGTTCTGGCCAGCAAGCAGAAAAAAATTATCAGCCTGGGCGGTGGTATGGGCACCCAGTCTATCGGCCGTTTATTCGGTGGCCACTATTTTATAAAGATGAGTAAAGCTGCACACCTGATGGGTATGGGCGTAATGCAGACAGATCTGAAAGATACCGACATCATGATTGTGATGATCTCACCCGGCAGAGTCGACACTCAACTTATGCGGGATTCAGGCTGGACAGGCTCTTCTATTACAGCTGCTGAAAGTGCGGAACTGGTTATCGAACGCATTAACTTGCTGACGCCTGATTTAAACGGGCGACTCATCCTCTTTAACGGGAGAATAATTCCCTGGTGAGCCTTACCAGAG
>PVMK01169762.1_pt1 | contig 19164 bp, 29 predicted proteins | sample 1853481 | NCBI WGS metagenome assembly PVMK01 (sample SAMN08533507, study PRJNA380276) | Marine sediment metagenome, whole genome shotgun sequencing project. | reverse complement strand
CGCACCGGAAGAGCGCGAACGCGGTATTACGATTGCAACGGCTCATGTTGAATACGAGTCAGAGAACCGTCACTACGCGCACGTGGATTGCCCGGGCCATGCTGATTATGTCAAGAACATGATCACCGGTGCGGCGCAGATGGATGGCGCGATCCTGGTGGTATCAGCGGCCGACGGCCCGATGCCGCAGACCCGTGAGCACATCCTGCTGGCACGCCAGGTAGGTGTGCCGTACATGATGGTGTACATGAACAAGGCCGACCAGGTTGACGACGAAGAGTTGATCGAACTGGTTGACATGGAAATCCGTGAGCTGTTGAGCTCCTATGATTTCCCGGGTGATGATACTCCAATTATTGTTGGTTCAGCGCTGAAGGCGTTGGAAGGTGACGAGTCCGAGATCGGTGTTCCATCTGTTTTGAAGCTGGTTGAGGCAATGGATGAGTATTTCCCTGAGCCGGTACGTGAAATGGACAAGCCGTTCCTGTTGCCGATCGAGGATGTATTTTCTATCTCCGGTCGTGGCACGGTGGTAACGGGTCGTGTTGAGCGCGGCGTTGTGAAGATCGGTGAGGAAATCGAGATTGTCGGTATCAAGGAAACGGTCAAGACCACCTGTACGGGTGTCGAGATGTTCCGCAAGTTGCTGGACGAAGGCCGTGCCGGTGACAACGTAGGTGTGCTGCTGCGTGGCGTCAAGCGTGAAGAGGTTGAACGCGGCCAGGTGCTGGCGCACTCGGGAACGATACATCCGCATACCAAATTTGAGGCTGAGGTGTACATTCTGTCGAAAGACGAGGGTGGACGTCACACGCCGTTCTTCAAGGGCTACCGTCCGCAGTTTTATTTCCGTACCACGGATATCACCGGAGCGGTGCAGTTGCCTGATGGTGTAGAGATGGTAATGCCGGGTGACAATGTGCAGATGAAGGTTGAGTTGATCAACCCGATTGCGATGGAAGAAGGCCTGCGTTTCGCGATTCGCGAAGGTGGCCGTACCGTAGGTGCTGGCGTAGTTGCCAAGATCTTTGAATAAGACGAGTAGAGCGAGTTAAAGAAATGGCTGATCAAAGAATCCGTATCAAACTGAAAGCGTTCGATCATCGTTTGATTGACCGCTCGGCCAGTGAGATTGTGGAAACCGCAAAACGGACAGGCGCAACGGTGCGTGGTCCGATTCCGTTACCAACGCGCATTGAGCGTTTTACCGTACTGACATCGCCGCATGTGAATAAAGATGCGCGGGACCAGTACGAAACACGTACTCATAAGCGTCTGATGGATATCATCGATCCCAATGACAAAACCGTGGATGCGCTGATGAAGCTGGATCTTGCAGCGGGCGTCGACGTACAGATCAAACTGTACTGAGCGACTTGCATTCACTAGATAGATACGCAGGACAATAGGCAAAATAATGACGATTGGACTAATAGGCCGCAAACGCGGTATGACCAGGGTATTTACCGAGCAGGGTGATAGCATTCCTGTAACGGTGGTCGAGGTCAGCCCAAACCGTATTACGCAGGTCAAGACCATTGAAACAGATGGTTACCGCGCATTACAGGTAACCCTGGGCACAAAACGCACCAGCTTGTTGAATAAGCCACAAGTGGGCCACTTCAGTAAAGCCGAAGTTGAAGCAGGTGAAGGCCTGTGGGAACTGAGATTGAATGACGATGAAGGCGCGGACCTGGAGACAGGTGCTGAGTTGAAAGTTGATCTGTTTGAAGTCGGCCAGATGGTTGATGTTACCGGGACCAGCAAAGGTAAAGGTTTTGCGGGCGTGATAAAACGGTATAACTTCGCGATGCAGGATGCCACTCACGGTAACTCACTTGCGCATCGTGCACCGGGTTCAATTGGCATGTGCCAGACACCGGGTCGCGTGTTCAAAGGGTAAGAAAATGGCCGGTCACATGGGTGACGAACGTGTCACTACCCAGAATCTGGAAGTGATCAGTGTAGATACAGATCGCAACCTGTTGTTGATCAAGGGCGCAGTTCCAGGCGCCGCTGGCGGCCAGGTCACCGTACTTCCAGCCGTGAAGATGCACTGAGGAGAATGACGATGGAACTCACAGTTGCAGGCGGAAACGCCATTAATGTATCGGAAGCCACGTTTGGTCGTGATTTCTCTGAGGCGCTGGTTCACCAGGTCGTGACTGCCTATCTGGCAGGCGGGCGTGCGGGAACCAAGGCACAGAAAACCCGTTCCGATGTTCGTGGTGGTGGTCGTAAGCCGTGGAAACAAAAAGGCACCGGCCGTGCTCGTGCCGGTACCATTCGTAGCCCGTTATGGCGCGGTGGTGGCAGGACATTTGCTGCCCGTCCCCGTGACCATTCGCAAAAAGTAAACCGCAAGATGTACCGCGGTGCTTTACAGGCCATTTTGTCTGAACTGGTTCGTCAGGACCGTCTGGTTGTGCTGGACAAGTTTGAGCTCAGTGCACCGAAAACCACTGAACTGCTGGCAAAGCTGGCAGATCTGGGTGTTGAGAAAGGTCTGATTATCACCGCACAAGTGGATGGGAACCTGTTCCTGGCTTCACGTAACGTACCTGGTGTTTATGTACTGGATGTTGCGGGCCTGGATCCTGTCAGCCTGGTAGCGGCAGACAAAGTAATCATGACTGTTGATGCAGTCAAGAAGATAGAGGAGTGGCTGGGATGAGTACTGAGCGCTTATACAAGGTACTGCTTGAGCCGCGGATTACGGAAAAATCAACCCGTGTCAGCGAGAGCAGCAACCAGTACGTATTCAAGGTGACCAGCGATTCTAACAAGACCGAGATCAAGGACGCTGTTGAAAAATTGTTCGAGGTCAATGTTGAGTCGGTACGCATTGTTAACGTCAAGGGTAAAAGCAAGACGTTCAAGCTCCGCGCGGGTAAGCGTAACGACTGGAAAAAAGCATACGTTCGCGTACAGGAAGGTCAGGTTATTGACTTCCTGGGCGGGGAATCAGTTTAAGGATATTTGCTCATGGCAATTGTTAAGGCAAAACCAACATCGCCAGGACGTCGTGGTGTAGTAACGGTCAAACATGACCACCTGCACAAAGGCGGACCACACGCAGCATTGTTGGAAAAGAAATCACGCACAGGTGGTCGTAATAACACCGGTCGTATTACCACACGTCATCGTGGTGGCGGCCATAAAAAGCACTACCGTGTGATTGACTTCAAACGTGATAAGGACGGGATCGACGGTCGCATTGAGCGTATTGAGCATGATCCTAACAGGACGGCGCATATCGCACTGGTGCTGTACTCGGACGGTGAACGTCGGTACATCATTGCACCTAAAGGCCTGCGTTCCGGTGATCCGGTCAAAAGTGGCCGCGATGCAGCGATCAAACCGGGCAACTGTCTTCCTTTGCGCAATATTCCGGTAGGTACCATTGTGCACTGTATTGAAATGAAGCCGGGTAAAGGCGCACAGATTGCACGTAGTGCAGGTGCAGCAGTTCAACTGGTCGCACGTGAAGGTCAATATGCAACTCTGCGTTTGCGTTCAGGTGAGATGCGTAAGATTCCTGCCCGTTGCCGTGCAACGATTGGTGAGGTTTCTAACTCAGAGCACAATCTGGAAAAACTGGGTAAAGCCGGTGCTAAACGCTGGCGTGGTGTTCGACCTACCGTTCGTGGTGTAGCTATGAACCCGGTAGATCACCCACACGGTGGTGGTGAAGGCCGTACTTCTGGTGGCCGTCATCCGGTTTCACCCTGGGGCACGCCTACCAAGGGATACAAGACTCGCAGTAACAAGCGTACGGACAAGTTTATCGTCCGTCGGTCTGGAAAATAACGGATAGCGAACATGGCAAGATCGATTAAAAAAGGACCTTTCATTGACCATCATCTGGCAAAAAAGGTGGCGGACTCAATTGAGACCAACAACAAGCGTCCGATCAAGACCTGGTCACGGCGTTCAATGATTCTGCCTGATATGGTTGGTTTAACCATTGCCGTACATAACGGCAGGCAGCACGTGCCGATCCTGATCAATGATCAGATGATTGGACATAAACTCGGTGAGTTTGCGCAAACCCGGACCTTCAGAGGTCATTCCGGCGACCGCAAGGCCAAGTAGGTATATAGCCATGAATGCAACAGCAAAATTAAGAGGCGCAAGAATTTCTGCGCAAAAGGTACGCCTCGTAGCGAACCAGGTCCGCGGTATGCAGGTTGAAAAAGCCGAGCAACTGCTGGCTTTTAGCACCAAGAAAGCAGCACGCATTATGAAAAAAGTGCTGCTGTCTGCAATTGCTAACGCAGAGCACAATGATGGCGCAGATATTGATGAATTAAGTATCTCTGCGATCATGGTCGACGAGGGCCCGACAATGAAGCGGGGCAGGGCACGCGCCAAAGGGCGTGGCACACAGATTTTGAAACGGACCAGTCACATCACGTTGACTGTGGCCGACAGCGAATAGACCGGGACAAATATTATGGGTCAAAAGGTACATCCAATCGGCATCCGCCTGGGTATTTCCAAAGACTGGAATTCAACCTGGTATGCGGAAAAAGGCGAATACGCTGAAATGCTGAACTCTGATCTTGCCGTCAGGGCATATCTGCAAAAGCGCCTGGCGCAGGCGGCAGTGAGCCGTATACAGATTGAACGGCCGGCAAAAACAGCCCGTATCACCATACATACGGCACGGCCGGGTATCGTGATCGGTAAAAAAGGTGAAGACATTGAACGTCTTCGTCGTGAAGTGTCCGCTCGCATGGGTGTTCCGACGCACATTTCGGTTGCTGAAATTCGTAAGCCAGAACTGGACGCACAGTTGGTTGCCGAAGGTATTGCACAGCAGCTTGAGCGTCGTATCATGTTCCGCCGCGCAATGAAACGTGCGGTACAAAATTCAATGCGTCTGGGTGCCCTTGGTATCAAGGTCAAATTGTCAGGTCGGTTGAATGGCGCTGATATTGCCCGCAGCGAGTGGTATCGAGAAGGTCAGGTGCCTTTGCACACCCTGCGTGCAGACGTGGATTACGGCGTTGTTGAGGCCGGTACAACTTATGGCATCCTCGGCGTCAAAGTATGGATTTACAAGGGCGAAGTATTCGACCTGTATGCGGCCAAAACTGAAAAGCCTGGCGGCAAGAAAGGCGCCAACTAGGAGACTGAATCATGTTGCAGCCAAAACGAACAAAATTCAGAAAGCAGATGAAAGGTCGAAACCGTGGCATGGCCCAGGTGGGTAACCGCGTCAGCTTCGGTGAGTATGGACTTAAAGCGACGACACGTGGATTTATTACCGCACGTCAGATCGAAGCTGCACGACGTGCCATTACCCGTTATGTAAAACGTGGTGGCAAGTTGTGGATCCGGGTATTCCCCGATAAGCCGATTACCAAGAAGCCGGTTGAAGTCCGTATGGGCAAGGGTAAGGGCAATGTTGAATATTGGGTGGCCCCGATTCAGCCTGGCCGTGTGTTGTATGAAATCCAGGGTGTTTCAGAAGAAGCAGCCCGTGAAGCTTTCCGCCTGGCATCTGCCAAACTGGCGGTTAAGACCACCTTTGTTAGCAGGTCGGTGATGTAATGAACGTGAATGAAATGAAAAGCAAGACAGTGGTTGAATTGCGTGACGAGCTTAAAGGCCTGTTACAAGAACAGTTTAACCTGAGAATGCAAAAAGGAATGGGTCAGATGACCAATTTTAATGAATTGCGTCGTGTGCGCCGCGATATTGCGCGGGTCAAGACTGTCATGACTCAAAAATCAACTGAAGGTAATGCGGCATGACTACTACACAAGAAATCAAGCGCACCAAAACCGGTCGGGTTGTCAGCAATAAAATGGACAAAAGTGTGACCGTTTTGCTTGAACGTCAGATCAAACATTGGCTGTATGGAAAATACATCAAGCGTTCTACCAAGGTTCTTGCGCACGACGAAGAAAACAGTTGTGGAGAAGGCGATAAAGTAATGATCGCTGAGTGCCGTCCTCTTTCTAAATCAAAGAGCTGGCGGGTAATTGAGATTCTGGAGCGGGCACAGTAGCCCGACCAACGGTTAAAACCGGAGCATATTTAAATGATTCAGATGCAGTCAATGTTGACAGCCGCAGATAACAGCGGTGCACGCCGGGTAATGTGTATCAAGGTGCTGGGTGGATCCAAGCGACGCTATGCACGTATTGGCGACATTATTAAAGTGACCGTTAAAGATGCGATTCCGCGCGGTAAGGTCAAAAAGGGCGAGGTTTATGACGCCGTGGTTGTCCGTACCAGGAGTGGTGTGCGCCGTAGTGATGGTTCCCTGATCCGGTTTGATACCAATGCAGCAGTGCTGCTGACTCCAAAACTGGAGCCGATCGGTACACGTATTTTTGGACCGGTTACACGCGAACTGCGCTCAGAGCGGTTTATGAAAATTGTCTCGCTGGCACCTGAAGTGCTTTAAGCGGGAGGAGCAGAGAATGAAACGCATACATAAAGGTGATGAGGTTATCGTCACGACAGGTCGCAGTAAAGGGACCCGGGGTCACGTACTCCAGGTTCTGGGATGCTGAACGCTTGCTGATCGAAAACGTGAATATGGTCAAGCGCCATACAAAACCGGACCCGGGCCGTAACAAGCCAGGCGGCATAGTTGAGAAGGAAGCCCTCGATTCATATTTCGAACGTGGCAATGTTCAACGCGGCAACCGGTAAAGGCGACCGTATCGGTTTTAAATCACTGGAAGACGGCCATAAGGTGCGTATTTTCAAATCCACCGGCGAAGCCGTTGATATCTAGAGATCAGGAATATGTCCAGATTACAAACAGTTTATAAAGAAGAGCTCATTCCACAATTGGTGGAGAAACTGGAGCTCAAAAATATCATGGAAGTGCCGAAAATCACCAAGGTTACGTTGAATATGGGCGTAGGCGAAGCGGTTACCGACAAAAAGGTCATGGCACACGCCACCGGGGATATGGAAGTCATCGCCGGGCAGAAGCCTATCGTGATCAATGCACGTAAGTCGGTGGCTACGTTCAAGATTCGTGATGGCTGGCCGGTAGGCTGCAAGGTTACATTGCGTCGTGAACGCATGTACGAATTCCTTGACCGCCTGGTGAACATTTCCATACCACGTATTCGAGATTTTCGCGGCCTGAACCGTAAATCGTTCGATGGACGTGGTAATTACAGTTTCGGTATCACGGAACAGATCATGTTCCCTGAAATTGATTTTGATAAAATTGACACTATTCGCGGTATGGATATCACCATTACCACGAATGCAAGAAACGATAAGGAAGGTCTGGCGTTATTGCAGGCATTTAACTTCCCCTTCAAAGATAAATAGGTAAGGACCTAAGCACATGGCAAAAGTATCCATGATCAATCGCGAGAAGAAGCGTACCAAGCTGGTAGCAAAGTTTGTTAAAAAACGCGCCGAACTCAAAGTGATTATAGCGAACCCTGAAGTCGGGTTTGAAGAGAAGCAGCAGGCGATGTTTGCGTTGCAGAAGTTACCGCGCGATTCCAGCCCGGTACGTCAGCGTAACCGTTGCCAGATTACCGGTCGTCCACGCGGTTTTTACCGCAAATTTGGACTGTCCCGTAATAAACTGCGCGAAGCGACCATGCGTGGTGATGTGCCAGGGCTCAGAAAGGCCAGCTGGTAATAGATAATAGCGGGTCTTTGACCTGGCTCTAATGTAAACAGGGTATTTAATCATGAGTATGAGTGATCCGATTGCCGACATGCTGACACGCATCAGGAATGCACAGATGGCCAATAAGGTTGTTGTGAGCATGCCGAATTCGAAAGTCAAAGTAGGTATTGCCGCGGTATTAAAAGACGAGGGATACATCACTGATTTTCGCGTGGACGAAAACAATGGCAAGCCAAATCTTGAAGTTACGCTTAAGTACTTTGAAGGTCGTGGTGTTATTGACAGCATTAAACGTGCCAGTCGTCCCGGTCTGCGTATTTATCGCGGTAAAGATGAATTGCCACGTGTTCTCGATGGCCTGGGTATTGTCATTGTAAGCACTTCACGCGGTTTTATGACCGACGTGGCAGCGCGCGCAGCCGGTCATGGCGGCGAACTTATTTGTTACGTGGCCTAGGGCCGGTTGAAACTTAGGAGACTAATATGTCACGCGTAGCTAAAAATCCGATCAAACTGCCTTCCGGTGTAGATATCAACATCAGCGGTTTGCAGTTAAAGGTAAAAGGCCCGAAGGGCAATCTTGAATTGATTTTACATCCGGGTGTCAGCCTGGCTGAAAACGATGGTGAATACCTGGTAAAGCCGGATGGTGATAAGAATCTTGCCATGGCCGGTACTTTCAGGGCACTGGTTAACAATATGGTTATCGGTGTTAGCGAGGGTTTTGAGAAGAAGCTGAAACTGATTGGCGTGGGTTATCGCGCACAACTTCAGGGTAACAAGCTGAATCTCGCTCTGGGGTTTTCACACCCGGTGGAATATAACGCCCCTGAAGGCATCAAGATAGAGACGCCTTCGCAGACAGAAATTACTATTAGCGGATGCGACAAACAAAAAGTCGGCCAGGTTGCAGCAGAGATTCGTTCATTCCGGCCACCCGAACCTTATAAGGGTAAAGGTGTGCGTTATGCCGATGAACGTGTTGTCAGGAAGGAAGCCAAGAAGGCCTGATGTTGGCCGGCTTGCTTAAGAGGAAAGAGTAATGGATAAGAAAACAGCACGTTTACGCAGAGCGAAAAAGACCCGCTCACACATCCGTCGTATGGGCAAGCCCCGTTTGACGGTACACCGTAGTGGACGTCATATATATGCGCAGGTTATTTCAGCTGAAGGCGGAAGCGTAATTGCTGCAGCTTCAACAGTGCAAAAAGATTTGCGTACCGACTTGACCAGCACCAGCAATAAAGATGCTGCCAAAGCCGTTGGCAAGGCAGTAGGCGAGAAAGCGGTGGCTGCAGGCGTAACAGATGTAGCGTTCGATCGCTCCGGTTACCGTTATCACGGTAGGATTGCCGAGTTGGCCGATGCCGCACGTGAAAGCGGGTTGAAATTTTAATTCGCCCCAATGACTGAATCAGGAAAGCAGGTATAAAAATGTCGAGAATGGACAGAGATAACGGCGACGGGATGCTAGAAAAGCTGGTAGCCGTCAATCGTGTTGCCAAGGTTGTTAAAGGCGGACGTGTGTTTGGCTTTACAGCACTGAGTGTTGTTGGTGATGGTAATGGCAAGGTTGGATTTGGCTACGGAAAAGCCAAGGAAGTGCCTATTGCAATCCAGAAATCCATGGAAAAAGCACGTCGTGACATGGTGACGATTTCGCTTAAAGATGGCACCTTGTGGCACCCGGTTAAAGCGAAGCACAGCGGCTCAAGAATCTATATGCAACCCGCATCAGAAGGTACCGGTGTCATTGCCGGCGGCGCTATGCGTGCGGTACTGGAAACGGTTGGTGTTCGTGACGTACTGGCAAAAAGTGTCGGCTCCAATACACCGGTCAACCTGGTCAGGGCCACAATCAAGGGCTTGGTGGCCATGCATAACCCGGAATCAATTGCAGCCAAACGCGGCAAGTCTGTTGATGAGATACTGGCGAACCATAAATAATTGAGCAGAACAATGGCTAAGAAACAACAGATAAAAGTGACGCTGGTTCGTTCACCGATCGGAACCCAGCCCAAACACAGGGAATGCGTACGTGGCCTCGGTCTCAAGCGCATGCATCAGACCGTGACGCTGGAAGATACGCCTTCTGTGCGCGGAATGGTTAACAAAGTTTATTACATGGTACGAGTGGAAGAGGTTTAAAGCCTCTCTGCGAGCCTGCTTAAAAGGAAAGTACAGACATGAGATTAAATACAATCAGCCCGGCCGAGGGCAGCAAGAAGAATCGCAAACGCGTTGGCCGTGGTATTGGCTCAACCGACGGCAAGACAGCCGGTCGCGGACATAAAGGCCAGAAATCACGTTCCGGTGGTTATCACAAGGTCGGTTTCGAGGGTGGACAGATGCCTTTGCAACGACGTTTACCCAAGCGTGGGTTTGCTTCATTAACCGCACGTTATAAAGCGGAAGTTCGCCTGTATCACATCGCAGCCATGGATGCTGACGTTATTGATATGGAAACACTGAAGAAAGCAGGCATCGTCAAACACGATGCGAAAAAAGTAAAAGTGATTAACACCGGTGAAGTTGGTCGTGCGGTAACGCTGAAAGGCCTGACAGTCACCAAGGGTGCACAAGCCGCTATTGAAGCAGCGGGCGGAAAGGTCGAGTAATGGCGAAGACGCCTTCACAAGTGGCAGAAACGCTGGGCGGTATTGGTCGATTGACCGAGCTGCGTCAACGTTTGCTGTTCGTGTTTGTGGCACTGATCATTTATCGGATCGGTACTTTTATTCCGGTGCCGGGCGTGAACCCAGCAGCATTGATGCAGTTTATGGACTCACAGCAGGGAACCATAATTGATGTGTTTAACCTGTTTACGGGTGGTGCTCTGGAACGCTTTTCACTATTTGCGTTGGGCGTCATGCCCTATATCTCTGCGTCAATTATTATGCAGTTGATGAGCAGTACGGTACCGAAGTTGCAACAACTGAAGAAAGAAGGCTCCAGCGGTCGGCAGAAAATCACCCAGTACACACGTATATTTACGGTATTGCTGGCGGGATTCCAGGGTGGGAGTGTTGCCTTTGCCCTGCAAAGCCAGACGTCCATCGTGTTTGCACCGGGTTACGGGTTTATATTTACCGCGATTGTTACGCTCACTGCCGGGACCGTATTCCTGATGTGGCTGGGTGAGCAGATTACCGAACGCGGTGTGGGTAACGGTATTTCATTGATCATTTTCGCAGGTATCGTTGCCGGTTTGCCACGCGCGATTGCGGGCACACTTGAGTTGGTCAATACCGGCCAGTTAAGCATACCAGCCACCTTGTTTATTCTGATGCTGGTGATTGGCGTGGTTTACTTTATCGTTCGCGTAGAACGTGGTCAGCGGCGTATTACTGTTAATTACGCTCAGCGGCAGGGCAGGGTTGCCTATCAGAACCAGCAAACACATTTACCGTTGAAGCTGAATATGTCCGGTGTAATTCCGGCGATTTTTGCATCAAGCCTGGTGATTTTCCCATCAACGTTAGCGACATGGTTTTCGAGTTCGGAAAACCTAGGCTGGTTGACGGATGTATCAGCAGCGCTAACCCCGGGTAACTTGCCATACACGCTTTTATATTCATCCCTGATCATATTTTTCTGTTTCTTTTATACGGCGTTGGTTTTCAACTCCAAAGAAACAGCAGATAACCTGAAAAAATCCGGTGCATTCATCCCCGGGCATTCGTCCAGGTCGTCACACAGCCGATTACATTGATAATGTACTAACCCGGTTAACCATGGTTGGTTCCCTATACTTGGTCTCAGTTTGCCTGTTACCGGACATTCTCAGGGTTGTTTGGGCGGTGCCGTTTTACTTTGGTGGTACCTCGGTATTGATCGTTGTGGTTGTCATCATGGACTTTATAGCCCAGGTACAGGCACATTTGATATCGCACAAATACGATAATCTCATGAAAAAAGCGAACCTGAAGTCCTATGGACGTTCAGGGAGTAGTACGCCGATAGGCTGAATTCGAGTGCATGACTTCGGTCATGCTTTGTTGGCGGGATGCGCCAGACCGGGTAACCGGAACAGCGTCACCGCCATTGTTATCTAAGGAGAGCTGCAATGAAGGTGCAAGCTTCAGTTAAAAAGATATGCCGGAATTGCAAGATTGTTCGACGCAGGGGCGTGGTTTACGTTATTTGTACGGACAAGAAACATAAGCAAAGACAAGGCTGAATCAATTTACTTTTAAGTGAATTGCAGCTTTTACCGGATAGGCTGATTCGATATAATGTACTGTTTACGTTAAGCAGTACCAACAGTAGCAGGAGTACGTAGTATGGCTCGCATAGCGGGAGTCAACATACCAGATCAGAAGCACGCATGGGTTGCGTTGACCCACATTTATGGGGTTGGACGCACACGTGCCTTGAATATTTGCAAGGTGGCCAATGTGGCGCCGGAAACAAAAATCAGGGACCTCACGGAACATGAAATCGAAGGTATTCGTGCAGAAGTGTCGAATCTCGCCGTAGAAGGTGATTTGCGTCGCGAGGTAGCAATGAATATCAAGCGTCTGATGGATCTCGGTTGCTACCGGGGTCTTCGCCATCGCCGTGGATTACCGGTGCGTGGTCAGCGTACGAAAACAAATGCCCGTACCCGTAAGGGTCCCCGGCGTCCAATTAAGCGTTAAGCGGTAGCAGGTAGAGTAATATGGCAAAGCCAAATACAAAATCTAAAAAGAAGGTCAAAAAGGTCGTGGTCGATGGAATCGCCCACATCCATGCTTCTTTTAACAATACGATTATCACCATCAGTGACAGGCAGGGTAATGTACTTTCCTGGGCCACTTCCGGCGGTGCCGGTTTCCGTGGTTCACGCAAGAGCACGCCGTTTGCCGCCCAGGTAGCTTCAGAGGCTGCAGGCAAAACAGCACTTGATTTTGGCATGAAGAACCTTGAAATTCGCGTCAAGGGTCCCGGCCCGGGCCGTGAATCATCGGTTCGTGCGCTTAATGCGCTGGGTTACAAAATCACCAATATAATTGACGTTACGCCGATACCACACAATGGTTGTCGTCCACCCAAGAAACGTCGCGTTTAGGAGTTTTAGAAATGGCTAGATATACTGGACCAACCTGCAAACTCGCGCGTCGCGAAGGTGTGGATCTGGGACTGAAAAGTCCTGCACGTGGACTGGAGTCCAAGTGCAAACTGAACCAGGTTCCCGGACAACATGGTGCTTCAAGACGCCAACGCTTGTCAGATTACGCTGTGCAGTTGCGTGAAAAGCAGAAAGTTCGCCGTACCTATGGCATATTGGAAAAGCAATTCCGCAATTACTACAAGAAAGCTGCCGGCCAGAAAGGCGCCACGGGTCAGAACCTGTTGTTGCTGCTGGAAAGTCGTCTTGATAACGTGGTTTATCGCATGGGTTTTGCAGTTACACGTGCCCAGGCACGTCAGCTTGTTTCCCATAAGGCTATTCAGGTAAATGGCAGCCAGGTCAATATTCCGTCATACCAGGTTAAACCGGGTGACATCGTGAGCATCGCAGCGAAAGCTAAAAATCAGCTGCGTTTGAAAGAATCTATAACACTGAGCCAGGAAATGGATCTGGTTGCAGTATGGATGGAAGTGAACAACGAGAAAATGGAAGGTACCTACAAAACCTTCCCGGATCGGGCTGACTTACCAGCTGATATCAATGAGAACCTGATCGTCGAGCTTTATTCCAAGTAATGCCCTGGTATTCCTGCCTGGTTTTTGGCGGGAATGCTTCATCATATTAACTACTGAGTGAGGTACATCCCATGATGGATGTGATTGAAAGCATGTTACGGCCCAGAGCGGTCGGTGTTGATGAGATCAACCCTAACCGTGCGCGTATTGCACTTGAACCATTAGAGCGTGGTTTCGGGCATACACTGGGTAACGCATTGCGTCGTGTATTGTTGTCTTCAATTCCCGGCTACGCAATTGTGGAAGTTGAAATTGACGGTGTGTTGCATGAGTACACTGCAGTAGAAGGTTTACAGGAAGACATCATTGAAGTCCTGTTGAACCTTAAAGGTGTTGCATTGCGGATGTTTGAGCGTGAAGAAGCCGTATTGACCTTGAGTAAAAAAGGCCCGGGTCCGGTAACAGCCGGTGATATCCAGGTTGATCATAATGTCGAGGTAGTAAATCCGGATCATTTAATCTGCACATTGTCCGAGAAAGGTAGCATCAATATGCAGCTGAAAATCCGCCGTGGTGTAGGTTACCAGGCGGCAAACAAGTTGCTGGTCAACGATGAAGAAACCCGTCCTATCGGTCGCTTGTTGCTGGATGCTTCATATTGTCCCGTGCGGCGCGTTTCATATAGTGTTGAAACAGCACGTGTAGAGCAGCGTACAGATCTGGATAAACTGATCCTGGATGTTGAAACCGATGGCACCATGGATTGTGAGGCGGCAGTTAAAATGGCTGCAAACATCCTCGCTGATCAGCTGGCCGTATTTGTTGACTTCAAGGCCCGTACTGAAATCGTTGAAGAAGAAAAATCACTGGAAATTGATCCCGTGCTACTTCGGCCCATCGATGATCTTGAGCTGACTGTCCGTTCTGCCAACTGCCTGAAAGCAGAAAGCATTTTGTACATCGGTGACCTCGTACAGAGAACTGAAGTAGAATTATTAAAAACGCCCAATCTTGGTAAGAAGTCACTGACTGAAATCAAGGATGTGCTGGCTCAACATGAGTTGTCACTGGGTACTAAACTTGAAAACTGGCCACCGGCCGCGCTGACAGACGCTTAATAAGCCTTGAGCCAGGTTCTTTAGGGCCGGGCACTGCAACAGCAAACGGAAATAGGAAAGAGATATGCGTCATCAAAAATCAGGACGTAAACTGAATCGCAACAGCAGCCACAGAAAGGCCATGTTTCGCAATATGGCAAACTCGTTGTTCGAGCATGAGATAATCAAAACCACTGTACCCAAGGCAAAAGAGTTGCGTCGTGTGGCAGAGCCGCTTATTACTCTGGCCAAGAGTGATAGTGTTGCACACCGCCGGCTGGCATTTGATCGCCTGCGTGATAAGCGTTCGGTGGGCAAATTGTTCGATGAACTTGGGCCACGTTATGTAGAACGCCCGGGTGGTTATTTGCGCATCATGAAATGCGGATACCGTACCGGTGACAAAGCCCCTATGGCTTATGTTGAACTGGTTGGCCGTCCACGCGCTGATGATCAGGCTGAAGCAGAATAAACTTCTAAATGTTTATAGAGAAAAGCCCGGCAATGCCGGGCTTTTTTATGTTCAGGATGAACGGTATGCCGCGGGCGCAGGACGCGCAGGAGCGGCGTGTATCAATATCGCACGGCACTAATGAATGGATGAATTATTTAAAGCGCACTACCCACCTGGTAGATCACCAGCGCACCAACATAACCAATGGTAGTCATATAGGTCCAGGCAAAAATGGGCCAGCGCCAGCTATTGGTTTCCCTGCGGATGGTTGCAAGTGTGGCGGCGCATTGTAAGCACCAGGCGTAAAAGACCAACAGGCCCAGCACCATGGGTAAGGTGAAAATAGGTCTGCCATCGGGCCATGTGGCCGCTCTGAGTTTTTCGGACAATCTTTGATCATCGGCATCTGAACCAACAGCGTAAATGGTACCCATAACAGCAACCACCACCTCGCGTGCAGGGAAGCCAGCGACAACTGCAGATGAGACTCGCCAGTCCCAGCCCAGGGGTTTGAATACCGGTTCGATTGTCCGGCCGATACGTCCCAGCCAACTTTGTTCCATCTGTGCGGCAGCTTGTGAGTGGATTATGCTGGTCTGATCAGCGGATTCCGTGGCAACCGTTGCGGGGGGGTATTGGGTAGGGTCCATACGGGGGAAGTAGGCCAGGATCCAAACCAGGATTGCCACAACAAAAATAACTGTGCCGGCCCGCTTCAGGAAAATCCGGCCACGGTCGTAAAGCTTGATTGCAACGGTCTGGATATTAGGTGTTCGGAAATCAGGCAGTGCCAGCATAAAATGAGGTTTTGGCCCTTTCAATGCCGTGGATTTTAATAACAGGGCCGTACCCAGTCCGCCTAATATACCCAGTAGGTAAAGTACAAACAGAACCAGGCCTTGCAAGTTCATCCAACCCACAGATTCATTGGGGACAAAAGCAGCGATCAACAATGCATAAATGGGAAGCCTGGCAGAACAGGTCATGAATGGTGCAGCCAGGATGGTGGCGATACGGTCTCTGCGATCCGGGATGACACGGGTTGCCATGATCGCCGGTACGGCACAGGCGAAACTGGACAGCATGGGGATGACAGATTGTCCTGACAGGCCGACTGAGCGCATGACCCGGTCCATTAGAAAAGAGGTTCGCGCAAGATACCCGGTGTCCTCGAGAACAATAATAAACAGGAACAGAATCAATATCTGGGGCAGGAATATGATGACACTGCCCACACCTGCGATTACTCCATCGGCCAGGAAGCTGCTAAAGGCATTGCTACCCAGCTGCGCTACCAACCAGCGCCCCAGTCCTGAACTGGCACTATCTATGGCATCCATCATCGGTGTGGCCCAGGTGAAAACAGCCTGGAATACCAGTAACAGAACAGCGAAAAAGAGCAGGGTCGCCGGCCAGGGTTTATTTGTCCAGCGTATCAGGCGGGCTCCCATTTTTTCATACAGAGGCGCATGATCCTGGACATTGCCAATGACAGTTTTTACCCATTGATAACGGCGGCGTGCCTCGACCGCGGCGGGTGGTGCGTCGCCGAAAAGCTGCAAACGCAGGCTGGTAACAGTTTCGGACCCCAGTTTCTCTCCCAGCTTGCCGGCATAATCCGGATGCGTCTTCAATAATGCCTGGATGACATCAATTCGTTGCCAGTCTGCGCCCAACTGCTGTGTCAATTGTTGAGCCGTCTCGCTCAGTTCCGGCCAGGAAGCCGGAATCGTGGGTACCGTTATATCCGTGATGTGTTCCAGGGCAACCTTTAATTCATCCAGGCCGTGACCGCTTATGTTACTGACGGGATAGACAGGGATGCCACCGAGCGCGTCCTGAAGTGCAGCTATATCAATGCTGATACCGTTTGCCGTGGCGGCATCAATCATTGTCAGTACAACCATGGTGGGCAATTGCAATTCCAGTAATTGCTCCAGCAGGTAGAGGCCCTGGTAAAGATGCGTGGCGTCAATAATTACCAGGAGTCCGGAAGGACGCTGTGTACCGGGTATACGCCCAAGAGTCACATCAACAGCGATACGCTCGTCTACGGAAATGCCATCGAGGCTGTAAATACCGGGCAGGTCGATCAGGTTGAGTGCGCTATTGGCAAGTTGTACGGTACCGAGGTGTTTCTCAACCGTTACCCCTGGAAAGTTTGCGGTAGTTTGGCGCAGACCGGTCAAGCGGTTGAATAAGGTGCTCTTACCGGCGTTCGGGTTACCTATGAGTGCGATGGATGCCCTTGCTTTATGCCTGATTCCAATACCACGTACGGGTATTTTAACCTCGGTACCTTCAGTCACGTTGAAGGAGAACTGGTTATCCGCGTGACCTTGAAATGACGCGCCTGTTCTTTGCGTAAGGAAACAGAACTACCAAAGAAGCCGACTTCCAGAGGGTCGCCACCGATAGCAATATTTTCCATACGGACAGTTATGTCTTCAACCATACCCAGTATCATCAAGCGGATAACACCCGGGTCCTGGGTATCAATTTTGTCCAGTTTGGCGCTGTCGCCAGGGCTCAGATCTGCAAGTGTCATGTTCATCCTTAAAGTGTAAATGAGAGTAATTCTCATTAACAGGTGTATTGTAATGCATTTATACATGCCTTTTACATAACCTAGATCAATTAAATGCGAATCATTTCGATTAAAAACAGTAAAACAACAAGGTTCTGACCACACTTTGTTCTGCTGGTCTACTTATCAGCGGGGGGGGAGCCGAGATTGGTAGTTGCTGCCAGAACACGCCATGAACCCACGGCCCAGGCCGGCCTCTCGACCGGTTCCCGGTCTCACCTCCTCCCTGGGGGCTCGGGCGCGACATCCATGTCGCTCACGGTTCTGGCAGCAACTACCAACCCCGGCTCTTGCCAGACGGACAGAATTGATGCATGCGTACCATGGTAGCCAAGGGGGTGTAGTGCCTTACTTCAGGACCGTGAGCGACAGGAAGTCGCGCCCGAGTCCCCAGGGATGGGTTTACGGCGTGTCCTGAAGTAAGGCACTACACCCCCTTGGCGGGTCACTGGCACAAAATATTTAGACTAAGTGGGTCAGAGCTCTTTCGTGCTTAACTGAATTGCCGCTGCCATTTCCCGGATTTAACCACTCCGCAGCAGGCATTAGCCCGGAAGTGGTAAAGCCAGTGGTTAACCGAGGGTGCATCAATAACAGCGATATCCGCAGCGTATCCCGGTAACAGAGAACCTATTCGCTGTTCTGCTGCTACTGCCCGGGCGGCAACTGTTGTGGCACCCATCAGGACTTCCTGAGGCGTCATTTGTTGGTTAACACAGGCCAGGGTCATGGCTAATGGCAGATGGTAGCTGGGTGCGGAACCAGGATTAAAGTCGGTTGCCACTGCCACTCGGACACCGGCTTCCAGCATCTGCCGTGCGGGTAGATAAGGTTCACGCAAATACAGGGATGCCAGTGGCAAACTGACAGCTACCGTACTGGCTTGCGCAAGTGCCAAGATACCTTTTTCGTTGGCATACTCAAGGTGTTCCGCAGATACCGCAGACAGTTCGGCGGCAAGTTGTGCACCGCCGCCACTGCTAAGCTGGTCGGCGTGTACTTTCAGGCCTAACCCGGCCTGTTTGGCTGTAGTCAGTATTTCCCTTGCTTCGGCTATGCTGAACGCACCTTCCTCGATGAATACATCGCAAAATTGTGCCAGCTTTTGCTTAACGACAGCTGGAATCAGAACATCGCACAGCAAGCGGATGTAATCCTCACGGCGTTGCTGGTACTCGTCGGGCACCATGTGTGCGCCCAGGAAGGTAGGTATAAGATCAACAGGCTGCTGTTGATCCAGTTGACGGTACACCTTTAACTGTTTTAACTCGGCGGACTGTTCGAGACCATAGCCCGATTTACATTCGACCGTGGTGATGCCGAGATCAAGCATGCCTTCGAGTGATTCAAGTGCCTTTTTACTCAAGGTTTCAGCAGAGTCTGAGCGGGTGGCTGTTACGGTGCTGCGGATACCCCCGCCGGCGGCTGCAATTTCCTGATAACTCAGGCCCTGCAGACGTTGCTCAAATTCATCACCACGCCAACCTCCAAAGCAAAGGTGGGTGTGGCAGTCTATAAGACCGGGAATGACCAGTCGTTGACCGCAATCTATTGAATTGTGAGTTGCAAATCGTTCGGGCAATTGCAACTCAGAACCCACCCAAAGAATCTCGTTGTCTTCAAATACCAGTGCCGCATCGTTTATCAAGCCGGCATCCTGTTGCACAGCATCGGCCGGGCAGGTGGCGAGTTGGCCAATATTGCGCAGAACAGTCACGTTATTTGTTACACCACACTAGCTGAGTGGACCCAGCTCGTTTTCTACGGCCTGCAA
>PVMK01127990.1_pt1 | contig 19165 bp, 17 predicted proteins | sample 1853481 | NCBI WGS metagenome assembly PVMK01 (sample SAMN08533507, study PRJNA380276) | Marine sediment metagenome, whole genome shotgun sequencing project. | reverse complement strand
TTGGGGAACGGCGACAAGTTTATTTTCGATCTCGGTAGCGGCTGCCACGCGCGAATCGCGGCCCAGAAAATTCCGTACGACTACTTGGACAAGGTATTTCTTGGGCATCTGCACGTCGATCACATCGGCGACCTGGACACTTTCTGGCTCGGCGGCATCGTAATGAACCGGCTCGTCCCCATCCGAATCTGGGGGCCGAGCGGCGGAACGCCGGAATACGGCACGAAGCATGCGTTGGAGATGTTGCAGAAAACGTATGTCTGGGACATCGGAACCCGCTCCGGCGTAAATGATATGCGCGGAGGTGTACTGGAGGTCCACGAGTTCCCCTTCGATGGTATCAACCAGGTTATCTATAACGAGAACGGTGTAGTTGTTCGCAGCATCCCGGCCGTCCATGGTCTGGACGGTGCGGTGAGCTTTATTCTGGAGTGGAACGGGCTCAAATTCGTCTACGGGAGCGACACGATCCCGAACAAGTGGTACGTCGAGCACGCCAAGGGGGCGGACTTCGCGATCCACGAGAGTTTCCTTCCGCCATCACTTCTGATCACGAAGCAGGGCTACGCCCCGAAGGAGGCGCTCATGGTCGGCACCCAGGGCCATACCTCGCCGGAGCAGTTCGGCAAGGTGATGTCACTCGTGAAGCCCCGCCACGCTGTCGGCTACCACTTCTACAACGACTTCGACACCGAACCTGTTGTCCGAGAGCGGATTCGCAGGACCTACGATGGCCCGCTCGATCTCGCCACGGACTACATGGTGTGGAACGTAACGAAGGACGATATCCGAGTTCGTATGTCAGCCATCGATGAGGAAGTCTGGCCCCTCCCGGCGCTCCAGAAAAAGATCGTGCCAGAGACCTCGAAGGTGCTCTCGATCTCGGACTTCACGCGGTCCGGTGCACTCGGCCTACCGGAGATTGTGGATCCGATATTCGACGAAATTAACGAGAAGTACGGGACCGATGCAGAGCCGTTGTTCAAGTAGCTGAAGAAATAGGTCTGGTATGTTGCTTTTTTCTGGGCATTGCGTCTATCCACTAATGAGTATGCTGCAGGTAATCGGAGCACTTTGGGCCCGGGGCATTATGCAGAGCGAGTTAAGCGGACCGCAGGGAGCCATCGCGGCGCGTAATACCCCGGGCCCAAAGTGTGTAGCCTGCCTTATGAAGGCTTCTCTTTTAGCTTTTGATGGTTAGGACACCTCTGGCGCAGGGCATTGCACTCCGCGATGGCTCCCTGCGCGCAATGCCCTGCGCCAGAGGCATTCCTTATTGGGTGGTTGGTGGTGTTGTATTTTCTGCAGCCATCTGTCTGCGGGTGCGTGCAGCTTATAATCAGGCAGCCTTCCTGATTCACCATCCACCCTGATATTCCTATACAATGCGCCGCTTTCCGGATTAACACGACGGCTTTTACGATGCCCACAATTACACTACCTGACGGCAGTCAACGCAGCTTCGATGCAGCAGTAACAGTTGCCGACGTCGCTGCTGATATCGGCCCGGGGATGGCCAAGGCTGCGTTGGCTGGAAAGGTCGAGGGGAAGGTTGTGGATACGTCATTCACCATCGAGCAGGATGCTGAACTGGCGATTGTGACCGCTAAGGATGATGAAGGTCTGGAGGTTATTCGTCATTCAACCGCACATCTGCTGGCGCAGGCAGTGAAGCAGCTGTTCCCTGATGCCCAGGTAACCATCGGCCCGGTGATTGAAGATGGCTTCTTTTATGACTTCGCGTACAGTCGAGCTTTTACACCTGAAGACCTTGAAAAGATAGAAGAAAAAATGTCTGAACTCGCCAAAGCTGATTTGGTTGTTGAGCGTACGGTGCTGGCTCGTGATGAGGCTATTCAGCACTTCAAACAGCAGGGTGAAGACTACAAGGCCGAGATTATCGAGAGTATTCCAGCCGGTGAAGATATTGGTCTTTATGGGCAGGGTGGCTGGGCCGACCTGTGTCGTGGGCCGCACGTTCCCAGCACTGGCCACCTGAAAGCTTTCAAACTGATGAAGGTCGCGGGTGCCTATTGGCGGGGCGATTCGAACAATGAGATGCTGCAGCGGATTTATGGCACCGCCTGGGCTGATAAAAAGGCGCTTAAAGCGTATCTGTACCGGGTCGAAGAAGCAGAAAAGCGTGACCATCGCCGCTTTGGTAAGGCCATGGATCTGTTCCACTTCCAGGAAGAGGCGCCAGGAATGGTGTTCTGGCACGACAAGGGCTGGAGCTTATACCGCACGATAAAAAATTATATTCGTCAGCGCTTAGTTGAAAACGATTACCAGGAAGTGAATACCCCGCAGATTGTGGATCGCTCCCTGTGGGAAAAATCGGGGCACTGGGACAAGTACCGTGAAAACATGTTTACCACCGGCGATAAGGATCAGCGCGTCTATGCGGTGAAGCCGATGAACTGTCCCTGTCACGTCCAGATCTACAATCGTGACCTGCACAGTTACCGGGATTTGCCGTTGCGGATGGCTGAATTTGGTTCCTGTCATCGCAATGAACCGAGTGGCACGCTGCACGGCTTAATGCGTGTGCGTGGTTTCGTTCAGGATGATGCGCATATTTTCTGCACCGAGGATCAGATTCAGTCGGAGGTTGCCGCGTTTATCGACCTGTTATTCAGTGTCTACGAGGTCTTTGGCTTTACCGATATCTCGACCAAGTTATCGACGCGCCCGGAACAGCGGGTGGGCGAAGATGCGCTGTGGGACAAGGCTGAAAATGCGTTGCAGAGCGCGCTGGAGTCGAAGGGACTGCCGTGGGAAATTCAGCCCGGCGACGGAGCCTTTTATGGCCCGAAGATAGATTTTGATTTGCGTGACAGTATCGGCCGTATCTGGCAGCTGGGCACTGTGCAACTGGATTTCTCGATGCCAGGGCGACTGGGCGCGACTTATGTCGCAGAGGATGGGAGCAAACAAACCCCGGTCATGCTGCATCGGGCGATACTGGGTTCATTTGAACGGTTTATAGGGATTTTGCTGGAACATTACGCCGGCAATTTGCCCACCTGGCTGGCCCCGACCCAGGCCGTCGTGCTGAATATCACCGATAAACAGGCTGAATACGCACAATCCGTGACCCAGGCCTTGAAAAAACAGGGCTTTAGGGTGGATTCGGACTTGAGAAATGAAAAGATCGGCTTTAAAATCCGCGAGCACACTATACAGCGGGTTCCCTATCTCCTCGTTGTGGGAGATCGTGAAGTCGAATCGAATCATGTGGCCGTGCGCACGCGTACCGGTGAAGACCTGGGCAGTATGCCATTAGCGCAATTGCTCCAGCGTCTGCAAACCGAAGTCGCGAGCCACGGCCGTTCTGTTTTGGAGGATTGAAGAAATAGCTACCAAACGCGTCCGACGCAACCGTGAAATCACCGCGACCCAGGTCCGGTTAATTGATGCTGAAGGTGAACAAGCCGGTATTCTTAGTTTAGAGGATGCTATTGCGAAAGCCCAAGAGGTTACGTTGGATCTGGTTGAAGTATCTCCCAACGCAGAGCCGCCTGTTTGCCGAATCATGGATTTCGGTAAAGTATCTTTTTGAACAGAAAAAGAAATCACAGGCGGGTAAAACGAAAACCAAGCAGGTCCAGGTTAAGGAAATTAAATTTCGTCCCTGGCACTGATATTGGTGACTACAATATTAAGCTGAGAAAGCTGATCGATTTCCTGCAGGAAGGGGATCGAGTAAAAGTTACGCTGCGTTATCGCGGTCGTGAAATGGCCCATCAGGAGCTTGGCGTCAAGCTGCTGAAACGGGTTGAGAAAGACCTTGAAGACTATGGCACTGTTGAGCAGTTTCCGAAAATGGAAGGGCGACAGTTAGTTATGGTTATGACGCCAAAAAGGAAATAGCTGCCGCATTTTGCAGTAGTTGTTATTAAAAGTGTGTTGAGGCCGCTGTCATTGCTTAATCGCGGCGCAGTCCTCGGCCCGCCTTCCCCGGCAATGGTGCACGGGTCAGGCTTAAGGAGTTAGAAATGCCTAAGATGAAGACCAATCGCGGTGCAGCGAAGCGATTTCGCCGTACCGGCAAGGGTGGCTTTAAACGCATCCAATCGCATCTGCGACACATCCTTACTAAAAAGCGTTCTAAACGGAAACGTCAGCTCGGTTCTACTGAACAAGTAGCAAAGTGTGATGTACCAGCCGTTAAGAAAATGCTTCCCTACAGCTAAGGAGTCGCGGGAAAATGCCAAGAGTTAAAGGAGGCGCTACCGCCAGGGCGCGCCATAAAAAAGTTCTAAAGAAAGCCAAGGGTTACTACGGTGCCCGTAGCAAACTTTATAAAACCGCCAATCAGGCCGTCACGAAAGCGGGCCAGTATGCTTACCGTGATCGTCGGCAGCGTAAACGTCAGTTCCGTTCGTTGTGGATTGCCCGTATTAATGCGGCAGCCCGGCTGCATGATCTGTCCTACAGCCGCTTTATTAATGGCTTGAACAGAGCTGCTATAGAAATTGATCGCAAGGTCCTTGCTGACATAGCTGTGCATGATCCGGATGCATTTGGTGCACTGGCAGCACAGGCAAAAGCGAGCCTGAGCGCAGCCTGATAAATTGTGTAGGAAAGTCGATCGTTAGCTGATTCAAAATACCCCGCAGGTATCAAGGTGTGCCTGCGGGGTTGTTTTGCCGATCGATAGCTTTCCGCGCATGCGTTACTTTATTGACGTGCTGTAGACGCGCCATAGATGACCGCAGGAGTTCCGGTTTCTGATGCAGGACCTTGATCAACTTGTAGCCCGTGCCCGGGAAGAAACAGATGCCAGCAATGATCTGGCAGCGCTCGATACTGTGCGTGTTGCTTATCTGGGTAAAAAAGGTGCGCTGACTGAGCAGCTTAAAGCACTGGGTAAGTTGTCGGCTAAGGAACGGCCGGCTGCGGGTCAGGCAATTAATCAGGCGAAGCAGACGGTGCAGGCTGCCATTGAAGAGCGGAAAGATACGCTTGAGGCTGCCGTACTTGCTGAGCAGCTGAAAGCGGATGCAGTTGATGTGACTCTGGGTGGTCGCGGCCAGGTGCTGGGTGGCATGCATCCGGTAACCCGCACCCGTGAGCGCATCGAAACAATATTTGCCGGTGCCGGGTTCGCTGTCGCAATCGGCCCCGAAATTGAAGATGACTTCCATAATTTTACTGCACTAAACATACCGGCTGATCACCCTGCACGGGCTATGCATGACACCTTCTATTTTGAAGGTGGGCGATTATTGCGCACACATACATCACCGGTGCAGATTCGCGCTATGCAGGCACAGGGTGCTCCGATCAGGGTTATAGCGCCAGGGCGTGTGTATCGCTGTGATTCGGATATGACCCATACGCCGATGTTCCATCAGGTTGAAGGCCTGGTGATCGACTGTGATGTCAGCTTCGCCAATCTCAAGGCGGTGATGCATGAATTTGTTGAGTGCTTTTTCGAGCGTAAAATGGAGATGCGTTTCCGGCCCTCGTATTTCCCCTTTACGGAACCTTCGGCCGAGATGGATATTCTTTCTGAGTCTGGTAAGTGGCTCGAGATAGGCGGCTGCGGGCTGGTCCATCCAAATGTATTGCGCAATGTTGATATAGATCCTGAGAAATACACGGGCTATGCCTTTGGTATGGGAATCGAGCGCCTGGCCATGCTGCGTTATGGCGTCGATGATTTGCGACTGTTTTTTGAAAGCGATCTGCAGTTCCTGCAGCAGTTTGTCTGAGCTTAAGTTGATATGAAAATCTCAGAGCAATGGCTGCGCGAATGGACTGACCCGGATGTCGATAGCCAGGTATTAGCCGAACAATTAACCATGGCGGGACTCGAGGTTGATGGTGTGGAACCCTGTGCGCCGCCGCTCGACAAAATTGTGGTAGGGCGAGTGCTTGAGAAGAGCAAGCATCCGAATGCCGATAAATTGTCCCTGTGCAGTGTCGATGTTGGCGCCGATGAGCCTCTGAAAATTGTCTGTGGCGCTGCAAATGTCGTTGCAGGGGGTGCCTTTCCTGTGGCAACAATCGGTGCCGTACTGCCCGGTGACTTTAAGATCAAGCGCAGCAAGATTCGTGGTGAAGAATCATTTGGCATGTTGTGCTCTGCGACTGAGCTGGGTATCGCTGAAACAGCTGACGGGCTGTTTGAGCTGGATGATGCGGCTGTACCCGGAATGCCTGTAGCAGAGGCGCTTAAGCTGGATGATCAGATTATTGATCTGGACCTGACGCCCAACCGGGCAGATTGTTTCAGTGTTATCGGCGTTGCCCGGGATATAGCTGCGGTCAATAAAACAGCATTTGCTGAGCCGGCGGTTGTGCCTACCGCGGCAGTTATTGATGACACCCTTGAGCTGTCGCTGGATGCGGGCGACGCTTGTGCGGCATTTGCAGGCAGGGTGTTACGCAATATTGATCCGCAAGCTAAAACCCCTTTATGGATGGCTGAGAAGCTGCGTCGCTGTGGTATCAGGCCGCTGCAGCCCGTTGTCGATGTGACCAACTATGTGATGCTCGAACTGGGCCAGCCTATGCATGCCTATGATCTCGCCAAATTGAATGGCGGCCTGGCTGCCCGTATGGCCCGTTCAGGTGAGCAACTCACCTTGCTGGATGGTCAGGAGATTGCACTCGATGTTGATGTGCTGGTCATCGCTGACCAGAAAGCGCCGGTTGCCCTGGCAGGTATTATGGGCGGTGAAGCGACTGCTGTTAGTGATAGCACGACAGATATTTTTCTTGAAAGTGCTTTTTTCAGCCCTGCAATTATGGCGGGTCGGGCCAGACGATTTGGTTTGCATACCGATGCGTCCTTACGCTTTGAGCGCGGCGTAGATTTTGCTAACCAGACCCGTGCGATTGAGCGGGCAACTGAATTGCTGCTTGAAATTGTGGGTGGTAAACCCGGTCCGGCAACTGAAGTGCGTGATCAGGCCGTGCAACCTGAGCGTCAGGTTGTCAGCCTGAGGCAGGACAAACTTGACCGTATGCTCGGCATTAGTATCCCTGCAGCCGATGTCAGCGATATGTTCACACGGCTGGGTTTTGATGTCGTGGATAATGGCGCCGGCTGGTCTGTAACGCCACCCCCTTACCGGTTTGATATTGCGATTGAAGAGGATCTGGTAGAGGAGGTTATACGCCTCCATGGTTACGACAAGGTTCCCGAGATTCCGCAGCGATCAGCGACACCGTTGGCGCGCGTAACTGAAACTCAGGTATCGATAAAGCGAGTCCGTGGATTGCTAATAGACCGCGGTTACCAGGAAATTATCAGCTACAGCTTTGTCGACCCCGCGAAACAATCCGCGTTGCTGGGCGACGCTGATGAACTGGAATTAGCCAACCCCATATCGAGTGAACAATCGGTCATGCGCCGGTCATTATGGCCGGGATTATTACAAGCCGTTTCGCTCAATCGGAAGCGTCAATGCAACCGGGTCAGGCTATTCGAGACAGGTGTAAGCTTTAGTCAGCAAGGTGCTGAAATTATTGAGGAAGAGTTGATCTCTGGTGTGGCCTGGGGAGGGCTGGCACCGGAGCAGTGGAGTGGTGCTTTTCCGAGCGCAGATATATTTGACATAAAGTCAGATATTGAGTCGCTGGCAATGCTATCGGGAGCCGTAAGTCATTTCCGCTATGAGACGGCAGAGCATGCGACTTTACGTCCCGGGCGCACTGCCCGGATCGACCGCGATGGGGTTGCCATAGGATGGTGCGGTGAATTGCACCCGAAACTGGCAAAAAAGTATGGATTAAGCCCGGCGCCCGTATTATTTGAGCTAAAGGCTCGGCCGGCACTGGCTGCACGCGTACCCGCGTATACTGGAGTATCACGCTATCCTTCTGTTCGACGTGACCTGGCGGTTATTGTCGATGAAAATATTTCAGCGGCCCAATTGCTGGCCGCAGGCCGGGCAGCGGCAGGTAATTTGCTGCGTGACATCCGGGTGTTTGACGTATATACCGGAAAAGGTATTGAATCCAGTCGAAAGAGCGTGGCTTTAGGCTTGATTTTACAGGAAACATCCCGCACTCTAACCGAACTGGAAATTGATGCCGTAATCAACGCAGTTATTGAGCAGCTTTCCAGCGAGTTCAACGCCACTATAAGAGAATAATTTCCATGGCATTAACCAAAGCAGACATGGCTGAATCCCTTTTCAATGAACTGGGGTTAAACAAGCGCGAGGCGCGTGAACTGGTGGATCTTTTTTTTGAAGATTTACGGAGCTCATTAGGCAGTGGAGAGCAGGTCAAGCTATCCGGTTTCGGAAACTTTGATTTGCGTGACAAAAATGAACGACCGGGACGAAATCCCAAAACGGGCGAAGAAATACCGATCACGGCGCGACGCGTAGTCACGTTCAGACCGGGACAAAAACTAAAAGCCCGAGTAGAGGCCTATGCTGGAACCGGGGAATAACGACCAACTACCACCAATTCCGGGGAAGCGCTATTTCACTATTGGTGAGGTAAGCGATCTCTGTGCCGTTAAGCCGCATGTGCTGAGGTACTGGGAACAGGAATTTCCGCAGTTGAAGCCCGTAAAGCGGCGCGGCAACCGGCGTTATTATCAACGTCAGGATGTACTGGTTATACGCCAGATTCGTGGCCTGCTATACGAAGAAGGTTTCACTATTGGTGGTGCGCGCCAACGCCTGACAGGCACTGAGGCCAGGACGGATGTCACCCAGAGCCAGCAGATCATCAAACAGGTTCGTACGGAACTTGAAGAAGTTCTGAAGGTTCTGCGTCGCTAGTCTCCCGCTGACCGTAACCATCAAGTATCATAGCCGCCCGTTACAGGGGTGGTGTACATCTTTGCCTGTAACAGCAATAAAACCGTAAAAGTCGGGGCGTGGCGCAGCCTGGTAGCGCACTTGCCTGGGGGGCAAGGGGTCGGAGGTTCGAATCCTCTCGCCCCGACCAAATTTGCGAGTATTTACACTCGCAAATAAATGGCGCGTAGCGCCACATACTGGAAGATAGGCGAAGCCCTTCGAACAGCCGCACGTAGTGCGGAATAACAGCCATACCTTTACAGCCCAAACGACAAAGCCTCCCCAGACGCAATCTCTCGGTAACGATGAAGGCCGTTCGAGTGATACCCGATGCGGCTTCAACCGCACAAACAGCCCGAAGAGCGGCTGCAGAAGACCCGGCACCTTAGGTAGCATCATGCCCCATTTTATTGCTGTGAAGCGTTGCTGCAGGTCAGGAGTTGGTCTATGAGGCGATTTTCTGTACCAATAAGTTGTACAGTAACTGTTGGCACGCATTCAGGGGCGATCAAATGGCTATTACGCGGAGGAAGGTAATTCTCTCAGGCCTTGCTGTAGGTGGCGGCCTGATCGTCTATTCGACGTCACGTATGCTGGACACCGGTGGGGATGGAGATGCGCGCTTGAAATTTGCGATGACGACGCCGGATAGCGTTGGCATCAATGCGTGGATCAAGATTTCCCCGGATAGTCATATTACTTTCGCTGTGCATCGCGCCGAGATGGGGCAGGGTGTGACAACTTCGATACCGATGATGCTGGCGGAAGAGCTCGATGCCGACTGGGATAACATCAGTTATGAATTCCCGCCGCTTGATAAGGACTATTACAATTTTGGAATAATGGGCCGGGGTGAGCCGTTTGGCGATACGACAGGTCGTCCGCTTGCAGAGGCAGGTACTGCATTGCTACGCCGCTTTTTTCATGCGCGCGGTGACTCACTCACTTTGAGCAGCACGAGTATTCTGGATGCGCACTACACCATTCGCCCTGCCGCAGCCACAGCGAGAGCGTTGCTGATTCAGGCGGCAGCACAGCAGTGGGGTGTGACTGCGGACGGGCTGATTACACAACGCAGTGAGGTAATTAATCCGGATACAGGCGAGCGGCTGGCTTACGGCAAGCTTGCCGAAGTCGCTGCGGGGCTGGAAACGCCGACAGAGGTGCAGACGAAAGACCCATCTGATTACAAGTTGGTGGGGACTAGCGTGCCGCGTCTGGATGTCCCGGCCAAGGTGGATGGTTCGGCGGTGTTCTCGATGGATGTACGCTTACCGGATATGTTGTACGGCACCGTCGTCTACAGCCCGTTTGCCGGCGGACGCATTGAATCCTTTACTACCGGAGGCGCAGAAAATCTGCCCGGGGTTGAGGCGGTGATGCAGTTGGGCGATTCAGCGGTGGGCGTTGTGGCCGTCGATACATGGACGGCTATGCAAGCGGCGAAAAAGATCGAGATACAAACCGTCCGCGATTTCGATCCTGTAAATTCTGACAGTTTAAGAGCTGCGTACCGTGAGGCGCTGGATTCACCGGAGCCTTCTATTTTTGATGAGGAGGGTGATGCCGGGACCGCATTTGCGGACGCAAGTCAGAACCTGACGGCCATTTACGAATGGCCATTTCTTGCACATACCTGCATGGAGCCAATGAACTGCACTGCGTGGTTCAAAGATGGGCATCTGGACGTCTGGGCCCCGAGTCAGGCTATAAGTACGGCTGCACAGGTTGCTGCCGCAAAATCCGGGCTTGATCTTAAGCAGATCACGATGCATCGCGTGTTGTTGGGCGGCGGGTTCGGGCGACGTGCGGAAATGGACTTTATAGAGCGCGCGGTTGAGGCTGCTATGCAGCTGCCAGGGCGGCCCGTCAAAATCACTTACACCCGGGAGGAGGACATACGCAACGATATGTTCAGGCCCGCGGGTGTGGCACGGCTGAGGGCGGGGGTGGGTAACGATGGGCGCATTAGTGCCTTTGATTGCGATCTTGTTACCCAGTCGGTGGTGGCAGATTTCGCGACTCGCACTCCCACACCCCAACCGAGCAATGCCGCCAGAGACAAAACCGTCGCAAAAGGCCTGTACGACTTTATTTATGAAGTGCCAAACAGGCGCGTCGCCTTCAGCCCGCAGGACCCCCATGTGCCTGTGGGTTACTGGCGCAGTACCGCCACATCCTACGGCTCATTTTGTGCCGAGAGTTTTATGGACGAACTGGCAGCCAAAGCGAAAATGGATCCCATTGACTTCCGTTTATTGAATTTGCCGGCTGATTCGAAACGCCGTGCTGTTCTGGAGCTTGCTGCTGAAAAAGCAGGTTGGGGCGCACCGCTGCCGGAAGGACGTGGTCGTGGTGTTGCGCTGTTCGATAAAGCGATGACGACCATTGCCCAGGTGGTTGAGGTGACAGTGGGCAACGACGGTTCGCTCTCAGTCGATCGCATTGTGTGTGTCGTTGATCCGGGCCAGGTGATACACCCCGATACGGTGATCGCCATGATGGAGGGCGGCATTCTCTATGGCGTTAATGCGGCTTTATTGGGCGAGATCACCATCCGGGATGGCGAAGTTGAGCAAAGTAATTTCCACGACTATCAGGAGTTACCCATCGGCCGGCTGCCAGAGGTTGAGGTGCACATCCTGGCACAAGGTGACCGGCCGGAAGGCGTTGGGGAAACTGCAGTGCCCGGTGTTGCACCGGCGATAGCGAATGCGATATTTGCCGCAACCGGCAAACGAATTCGCACGCTGCCCTTCGGCGAACGTATCGACCTTTAGTTTTAAGCGTTACTAAGCGCTTTTTTAGGTGGTCGGCTTAACGTTCGCGTTCAGACGGAACAGATTCATCGGGTCGTATTGGTTTTTCACTTCAACCAGGCGAGCATAGTTTCCGCCATAGTTTTTATTCACTACTTTGTCGTCTTCTTCGCCTATGGAATTGTTGACATAAAAGCCATTAGTGTAGGGCACTACCGTTTTCCAGTCCTTGCGAATCAAATCTATCCATTCACCGGCTTCTTCCACCGGTTTCGGCCAGCCGCCGCCGACTACGATCTGGGCTTCAGCATCCCGGTTTGGGTAGGCGGTGGCATCCATCGGTAGTTCGTTGATCATGCCGCCGACCTGCGTGAAATTCATGGTTTGCGTGAACGGTTTGGGATTTTTGGTGATGTCGACCAGGGCATCAATCAAGCCGGGGGATACTTCTTTCATTAGCCCCGCCTTTTGATAGTACTGCTGGCCTCGAGGTACATTGCGATCAGTCGACGATTGTATTTTCAGATAGGGATTAACTTTAATATCAACCCGCATCGGCGTGCCAAAATTCCTCAGAGGTTCTATTAATTTCTCGCCCTCAGCAGGGTCGCCCGCGTAAAACACGCTGATATTTACAAAACCTTTGCCAGTCGGGAACATAACTGTGGTGCAACTGACCTGCAGTTCATTCGGTGCAGTAGCTACAAGCTCTGCATAAAAACTCAGTACTTCTTTGGCATTCTTAATGGGGTGCATGGCGGCGCCGGACAGAAATTCAGTCCCGACCTGATGCAGCTGATATTGAAAGCCTGTAACAACCCCAAAATTGCCGCCGCCGCCGCGCAGCGCCCAGAACAAATTCGGATCCGATTTTTCAGTGACCCGTTTGAAATCGCCGTCCGCTGTCACGATGTCGAAATAGTTCACATTGTCCGAGGTAAGGCCCAGTGTGCGGCTCAGTTTGCCAAAACCGCCGCCCAGCGTCAGTCCGGCGGCGCCGGTGTGTGAGACTACGCCTGCAGGTGTGGCGAGGCCGTATGGCTGGGTTGCTGCATCGACGGCGCCAAGCAAGACGCCCGGACTCCACGGTATCGCTGTGCGCGCTTCCGCAGTCGACTGTTACGCCCTGCATCGGCGTACAACTGATCTGTATACCACCTTCGCAAGTGCCCTTTACCGGCGATGTTGTGGCCACCGCCGCGCACTGCAGTCAGCAGTTCGTATTCTCGTGCGAGATTGACGGCATTGGTGATGTCATTCGCATTAGCGCATTGCACGATTAACGCAGGATGTTTGTCTATCATGCCGTTCCAGCCCTTGCGGGCGGAATCGTAGCCTTCGCTATTGGGCAGTAGTATGTGGCCGCTCAGGCTGCCAGCGAGTTCCTTAAGTACTGCTTTTTCTATAGTCGTCTCACTGCCATCCAGCTTTACAGCTCTAATGTCGGATAACGCGGTGATGGGCTGACCGTCGGCAGCAAACAGCCGAGCTATAGGAAAGCTGGCAGATGCTGCTGCAGCGAGCGAGGAGGTGACGAAAGTTCTTCTTTTCACAATATTTTATCCCTTGTTGAAACCCTGGCTACTTTTCAGGCAGCGCATAAGCGATTAACCAGTCGCTGACCTTCTGCGGGTAAAATATATGGTGACCGCCGGCCGCGAGCACGATGTACTGCCGCCCGTCGCGTTCATAAGTCATCGGATTCGTCATGTTCGAGGTTGGCAGCGAATCCTGCCAGACCTCTTCTCCCGTTTCGATATCGAACGCGCGGAACCGCTCATCGGCTGTAGCCCCGATAAAGATAAGTCCGCCGGCCGTGACCATCGGTCCGCCGATGCCGACGGCACCTAATTTCATTGGCAACGGCATACGCAATTGCTTGTCGAGGACACCGAGGGGCACCTCCCACTCGATTTCGCCCGTGGACAGGTTGATGGCGGCCAGCAAATACCACGGCGGCTTCGAGCACGGCGAGTACATCGGCAGGTTGGGCGAAGTCCCCGGGAACGAGAAGACCTTGTCGGGCCCGCGCACCATGGCCTGATCGGTCGGGGAATTCTTGATGTTCCCCGGCGGTCCGCTCGGCATGCCCGCCATAAAGGCCTTCGCATCCTCCTGGTCGATGTCTTCCGACTTCGGCAAGCCGACGAAGAGCGAAATACGCCGGAAATTGGCAATCAGCAGATTGCGTTCCGGATCGTATGCGCCACCGCCCCAGCTACTGACCATGCCGGGCGTGATGATCAGGCCCTTTTCGGAGGGTGGTGTCCACTCTGTGCCGTGGCTGTACTTATCGTAAATTGCTTTACACGCGGCTTTGTCGACGAGGGTATAGCCCCACGCATCATCGACGGTCGTGACGAACTTCGCGAGCGGCGGAGGCTTGACCGGGTAAGGCTGAGTCGGAGATACCTGTTCGCCCTCGATACCATTCGTGTCGACGGGGCGCTCCTCGACTTCCCAAAGTGGCTCGCCGGTCTCGATATCGTAGACGAAGGTCAGTCCCTGTTTCGTGAGTTGGGCGACGGCCGTTTTCTTTTCGCCTTCCCAGTCCAGCTCGATGACCATGGGCTCGACCGTCACATCGAGGTCCCAGATGTCGTGATGAATGACCTGGAAGTGCCAGACCATTTCGCCCGTCGAGCCGCGCAGTGCGACGGTCGAGTTCGCGTAGCGATTGTCGCCGGGTCGGTTGACGCCGTAATAGTTCGGCGATGCACTCGAGGTCGGCAGGAACACCAGATCACGTTCCTCGTCCCAACTCATGTAGGTCCAGACATTGCCACCGCCGGTATTCGCGAGCGATTCGGGCGTCCAGTTTTCCGCTTCCGGGTCGCCTGGGTTGCGTGGGACCGGGTCCCAATACCATTTGAACTTCCCGGTCCGTACATCGAATGCGAAGATGGCGCCGCTATCCGCATTCGCGTCTTTGAACTTGGTCCCGACAACGCTGCCGATGATGATCGAACCCCCGACGATGGCGGGCGGGAAATAGGTCCGGAGGTTGATGACATTATCAACTTTAGGGACCGCGGCCATTGCGGGTTCCACGTCCAGTTCACCGTTGTCGCCAAAGCCCGGACAGGGTTTTCCACTGCGCGCATCCATCGAGAATATGCGCCGGTCACCGGTGACCTGGATAATTGTGTACTCGCACAGGCTGCCCGGCTTTGCCTCAGTATCATGCCACTGGGCGACACCGCGACACTTGTACTGCAGGTCCTGCCGGCCTTTCTCCACTACCGGATCCATCGTCCATTGTTCTTCGCCCGTCACGGGGTCGAGCGCGATGACCTTCCAGAAGGGATTGCAGAACACAAGGTGGCCACCGGCATCCTGTGGCAGCAGAATCGGCACGGCCTGCAGGCCAAACGAGTTGCCCCACCGCGCCATGGGTCCGGTAAAGTCACCGGTGCGGTAGGTCCACGCAACTTCGAGGTCCTGAACGTTATCGCGGTTAATCTGGTCCAGCGACGAATATTTCGAGGCACCAGACGGACCGCCCCAAGTTGGCCAGCCCTCCGCAGCCATGGTTAATGTCGCCGGCAGTATTAGCAGCAGAGCGAGAAATTTTTTCATTACGGTTACCTTTAGCAAGCTTTCTTGTTTACTGCGACACTTCAACCATGTAGTCAACTATCTTCTTTATATCTGCGTCAGACAAATCCTGGCGGCTGCCTTTTTCCGGCATGATTCCTGTCGCGCCTTCATATCCGGTGATGGCATTTGCGTAGACCATTGCCATACCTTTGCTTGTGCGGCGTTCCCAGTCTTCTTTGTCGCCGATCTTCGGAGCGCCGCCATTACCGGCGTCGTGACACCACGAGCAGGAGGTCACATATATGGCCACATATTTAGGGGCTGCGGTTATTGTAGGCTCCGGGGAGCACGCAGAAATTGCGAGTACAAGAAAAAGCAAAACCGGAACAAGAGCGGGTCGGATTCGTGCCATTAGAACTCCCCTAGCAAATTTATCGCGGTGCAAATGTTCGCTCGCGGAATTGTAAAGAACCGATTACAAGCCCCGCTGATTCGTTATTCACTTCTCAACTGTGCCAGAAACCCGTTCATCTTTCATGCTCATTGATGTAGGCATGCCCACACTGCGGTCTGATTTGCATTGAATGCATATTTCGACCCGATACCAGCTTGCTAGTGGGACTCAAGTGGGTATTCTAATGCATCCAAGTTCCATGATGTCATGATGGGGAAACCGATGACCAGTTACGGAAAGCTAAATCTGCTCGGCATGTTCGGTATGCCAGTGTTCGCAGTTGTCGGGGCGCTTATTATATTTGGTGCCCGTACCGATACTCTGGTGTTTGTTTTTGGCACCAATCTTGCGCCGATGCTAATCGGCGGTCTCGTCTCCGCTTTGTTGATTCGGGCCGCGAACAAAGCAGGCAATAAAAAATTTCTCATCGCTTTGTCACCCACACTGGTGCCGGCTGCTTTCGGTGTTCTGTGGTACCTGATAGGGCTCTTTAATCTTGGTGCCGGTGATTCTGGCAGTGAATTTTTCGCCGGCCCTCTCTATCTCGTAGCCTGGGTTGTAGCTGCCAGCGTGATAGCGCCCATCGTTTATAAAGTAACACCGTCGTCAGCCGCATAAGGCTTTCAAGTAAAAATGTTCACAGTTCTGCTGTGGAGTCGGAGATCAATATGATGCACACGCGTGTTGCGCTTGCCGCAATCCTGATGTTCTGCGTTTCTGTCGCCTGGGCCGACAGTAATGAGGATGCCAAGCTGGTTAAATATTCGTACACGGGTCCGGCATTTAATGACTTACGTGGTGAAAAAACGCCGTGGACGGGCGAGTCCCGCATGACCGGGTATTTTCTGCACGCAGAGCTGCCGCCGAACACGACGATAGATTTCCTCGATCCTGATATCGAGTTTCCCATTGTAAATTTGCCGAAGAAATTTGCGTTTACTGACGGTGCGCGCACGATTACTGAAGCGAACATGGAACCGGTAATGAAAAATACGCGTGAGCGTAATCGTCCGCTACAGCACGAAGTCCGAGTATTTTGGGTAACGACGGATAGAAACGGCGACGTCGTCGCATGGGACATCCTGTTTGTCAGTCATGTGCTCGAGAATACCTATCTGACTGTGTACAACGGCTATGAGCATGGCATGGACGAGACCCAGGTACAGGGTGGTCATTTCGGCTGTGTCGACGAGGTTAAGTGTATCGGTATCGTGAATTCCACGAGCAGCGGGCCCAAGTTTCGCGACACGGTTCTTCCGGGTAGCTGGAAAAAAGAATATATAGATGCGTCCGAGTTGACCGCCAGGGCGGAATGAGTAAACAGCTGGGTTGACTGACTATTGCAGGCTTGCAGATCGGAGATTTTGGAAATGAGAAAACCGTTAAACCTTTTTCACAAGGTTAGCGCCTTCGTGGTAGTTGGAGTTGTTGGTGCGCTGCTGATTGGGGCAAATCAAAGTTCAGTAGCAGCTGAAAACGACCTGCGAGCAAAATTGCTATCTATCCCTTTAAACAAGAATCTTGGCGGTGACGGCACGGTGAGCACCACCGGACCGCGGGCATTTAGATCAATCAACGCTGCCGCCGATAACGCCAATGTCGCGCCATTTCTGTTTGGCCAACGAGTTTTCGATGCAGTGTGGGAGGAAGGGCCGGGCGGCGTGCAGCCCACGCTCGAAGGGCTGGGGCCATTGTTTAACCGCAGGGCTTGTCGGGAGTGTCATGAAGGCAATGGTAAAGGCCAGCCTCCTGAAAACGTCGGCGACCCAATGAAGTCGATACTCGTGCGCATGAGTGTGCCGGGTACCAACGCGCACGGCGGACCCAAAAACGTGCCAAATTACGGTGACCAGTTGCAGAATATGGCCGTGCCGGGTATCGCGGCGGAAGGTCAGGCCATATTTACTTACGAGGAAATACCCGGAAAGTTTGGAGATGGTACGCCGTACTCTCTGCGCAAACCGACCGTCGAATTTGTAAATATGGCGTACGGCGATTTGCCGGCCGATACGATGGCATCAGCCCGCGTGGCCGCGCCCGTTATCGGTTTGGGCCTGTTGGCGAATGTACCGGAAGCAACGCTGCGCGCGCTGGCAGATCCTGACGATGCGAATGGTGATGGCATATCAGGGCACGTCAACTGGGCCTGGGATGCCAATTCTCAGCGAATGGCTGTTGGACGATTCGGCTGGAAAGCGAATGTGCCGTCGCTGCGCCATCAGAATGCAGGCGCTGCGCTGGGTGACATGGGGCTGACCTCGCCGGTGTTCGGAACCGACCTGTGTGAATCTGTGCAGAAAGATTGTCTGGCGTCCGCTGCAGAAAAGAAAGAGATCGGAGTCGATCCGGAAATACTGGATTCATTTTTTAGCGCACTTGAGATTTATATGCTGTTGCTCGCCGTTCCCGAGCAACGCGGTGCCGATGAACCGGCCGTTCAGCGTGGCGAGGCCTTATTTCGCGGCGTAGGTTGCAGCAACTGTCACATGCCCACACTTATTACTGGCAAGAGCGGTTGGAAGGGGCTCTCGGAGCAGGAGATTCACCCCTTTACCGATTTGCTGGTGCACGACATGGGCGAAGGCCTGGCCGACAACCGGCCCGATTATGCAGCGACCGGCAGTGAATGGCGTACGGCACCGTTATGGGGTGTCGGTCTTACCTACGACGTCGGCCGTTTTCATTTCTATTTACACGACGGCCGGGCACGCAGTCTCAGCGAAGCAATACTGTGGCACGGCGGTGAGGCGGAACCAAAGCGGGAGGCATTCCGCAATATGCCCAAGGCACAGCGTGAGGATTTGTTGGCTTTTCTAGGTTCGTTGTAGGTCAGGGCGTAGCGAACGCGATACCGTGTCTTATACCTTCAGCAGTCGGCGCGCTTCATTCTGGATCGCGGTTTGTGGTGTGGTTTGCAGTATGGTTTTTGTGGCGCTATGGACGACTGTTGCGACCGCTAAACCGCTCGACAAGATCGATGCCGGGCCCTACGACGTAAAAATAATTGAGGATCTGGCGGTAAACGATCCGGTGCAGGGTCGCCCAATTCCGCTGCGTATTCTGTACCCGGATGGTAAGGGGCCATTTCCTCTGGTCGTGTATTCGACCGGCGCGTTCTGTTTGCCGCAGCTGTACGACCTTGTTACCGCGCACTGGGCGTCACACGGTTACGTCGTCATCGTGCCGAATCACCTTGATTCGCCCAACACACCCAAGCCTACGCCTGAGCAATATCCGCTCATGTTTCCGTCACGTCTTCGCGAAGTGAGCTTTGTGCTGGACGAACTGGAACAGATTGAAGAGGCCGCTGATCTGGTTGGGCTGATTGATGCCGATCACGTTGCCGCAGCCGGGCATTCGTTTGGTGCAGTTATCGCGATGTCGAAAATAGGTTTAAACCTGGAAGATGGTGCGACGCTTGATTGGGGTGACCCGGTGGATGCGCGTTTCCAGGCGGCTGTCCTTATGAGTGCGCCGGGCAAAGGGTCAGGGCCTGCCGGTATGGAAGTGCTGGCCGATAATGCCTACGATGGCTTGAGCAAACCCCTGATGGCGACAGGTGGCAGCAAAGATGTGGGTCGGGTCGACCCCAATCAAGCGTCGCACCATCTTCCAGGTTTAAACCTATTTTCGACATC
>PVMK01159432.1_pt1 | contig 19168 bp, 20 predicted proteins | sample 1853481 | NCBI WGS metagenome assembly PVMK01 (sample SAMN08533507, study PRJNA380276) | Marine sediment metagenome, whole genome shotgun sequencing project. | reverse complement strand
GATATGGTCATTTGTCGTCAACAATTACCTGCTTGGGCGCTCCCCCGCTGCCTTTGACCTGCTTTACTGGAACAATGACTCGACCCGCTTGCCGGTCAAAATGCACCAGTACTATCTGCGGGAAATGTATTTGAAGAACAAGCTGGTCGAACCGGGTGGAATCACGCTCAACGGCATCCCGGTATACCTGTCAGAGATCAGGATCCCGGTCTTTCTTCAATCCAGCAAGGATGACCACATTGCGCCCTATCCTTCGGTGTACAAGGCGACCCATCATTACTCAGGACCCATCACCTTCATGCTGGCGGGCTCCGGGCATATCGCCGGTGTCATCAATTCGCCGGCAATGAACAAGTATTACTACTACACCAACCCGGAAGTCCCCCAGGATGTGGAAGACTGGATTGAATCAGCCGAGTACCACGAAGGATCCTGGTGGCCTTACTGGCACCAGTGGCTGTACCGGAAATCCGGACCCAAAGTTGCAGCCAGGATTCCCGGTGATGGTGAGCTTGAAGTAATTGAAGACGCGCCCGGCAGATACGTCAAAATGAAATAGGACTAAGACCTGCCTTCATCATCCGGCCTGGACGGACTCATCGCGGCCATGAAAGTCTGCTGCAACTGGTTCATCCAGTCCATGTTCTGCCGGGTGATGTCGCTGACCAGATCCGACGGGGATTTCATGAGTTTCTGCATCCGCTCGCTGAGTTGGGAGCGTTGACGATGGAGCAGGTCCAGCGCCATCTCCAGGTAGCGGGATACCAGTTTTTGCATGGGGTGATCATAAAACCGGATCAGGGCGGTCAGGATGGTTTCATTGAGGATGGGCTGGCCCAGCGATTCCTGTTCGGACACCAGCTGCAGCAACACTTCGCGGCTGATGTCCTTCTTGCTCCTGGCATCCATCACCTGGACCGTAACTCCGGAAACGATCAATTGTTTCAGATCTTCCAGCGTGATGTACTGGCTGGTGTTGGTATCGTAGAGCCGCCTGTTGGCGTATTTCTTGATGATTCGTGGCATTTCAGAGTCACAGGCCCCGGAACTTCAGCCTCAGGCCGCTTTTGCTTTTTTACTTTTGGGAGCTTTCGCCCTGGTCTCATTGGCCGCGGGGGAAACCAGGTCACTGGCGGCGCCAGTTACACCGCTTTGCAAATCAACAACGACTTCTTTCAAGTCACCAGCCCATGTAGCAGTACGCTTGCCAAGCTCCGTGGCGAGATCCTGGTGGGCGGAAACCGTATCGGCGAAGGATTCACCTGCATAAAGGGTATCGATGCGCTTGCGGTTGAGGTTCAGCAGGTCTTCCGCGAAAGAAAGTTGCAGTCGAGCCGCCTTGTCGAATGAATCGGCAAGCTGCAGATGCGTCTTTTTAGCCGTTTTCAGGAAGGGATTTTCACTCGAAAACATGATTTCAGGGTTGAACAGATCAGTTAGCTGGGTCATTTCATTACTCCGGTGTTTGCTGTTTGCGAATGAGTATAGAATATCATGCTAAATGTTGCAGTGCAACATATTGTAACTAATTGTTACATATGTGTTTAATATGTTTAGATATTGCATTGCAATATCCCTTCTAAATCATCTTGTCTTGCAGACTGCTGTAAGAGGTCGCTCGCCTACAGGGATGTAGGTGAGGGGCGTGAGCAGGACGCGGAAGCTTTGCGGCCGAGCAGCTCACGCCCAATCAACAAACGCAGTTCGCGCCCAAGGACGCTCTTACAGCACATCTACATGACACTGGGCAGTTGTTTGTTGCTTATTTCCTGATATCTTCTTTGACATGAACAAACTATCTAGCCTGGAAAAGGTCCTGGACCAGGCTAACACCTACCAGGAATGGACGATTGCGGCACAGGCGCTGGATAAATTTGAAGGCAATGACCAGTGGCGGCTTGATCCAAAATCGGATGAGTACGACTACCGCCTGCTTACCTCGAGGGTCAGGTTGTTTCGCAAACTTCGCAAGGCGAATGACTATGACCAGATCATATTTCGCCTGCGCGAGGAATTGCACGGCAACATCGGCAACATGGCAAACCCGGCCCTGTACCAGCACGCGCGGATCGGCACCAAGAAACTGATCCACGATTACCTCGACGAGGTGACCGCATCGCTTAACCTGCTGTGCGACAGCACTGTCAAGACAATGCCGCCCATGCGCAAACGACGCTTCATGAAACGGGCGGCTCGCAGCTTTGGACGATCGGCTCTCCTGCTCAGCGGCGGCGCATCATTAGGCCTGTTCCACCTGGGTGTCATCGAAGAACTCCAGGCAGAGGGGGATACTTCCCCGCGTGATTACGGGATCCAGCGCGGGATCAATCATTGCGGGCATCCTGGCCACGCACACCGACCTGGAACTTGAACAGATGTTCGAGCCTGGCCGTTTTGACTTCGAGTGGAGCCGCATGTTCGGCCTGTACGACATGTTGAAGGGAGAGGGTGTACTGGATCAGAAATTATTGCAGAAGTCCATCGATAAAAACATCCCCGGAAATGACCTTTATCGAGGCGTATAGACACACCAACCGTATTCTGAACATCTCGGTGTCCCCGGCTGACTCCCACCAGTTTCCCCGGCTGCTCAATTACCTGACTGCGCCAAACGTCCTGATCCGCAGGGCAGCCCTGGCCTCGACTGCAATCCCCGGCCTGTTTCCCCCCCGTTCAACTCCGGGCAAAAAACTTTGCGGGGAAATCCGTCGCCTACATGCCGCAAAACCGCTGGATCGACGGCTCGGTTCACGAGGATATTCCCAAGGAAAAAGTCAACCGGCTGCACAATATCAACCACTACATCGTCAGCCAGACGAACCCCCACGTGGTGCCTTTCCTGAACGAGGAAATTGAAGAAACCGGCCTGGTCCCGTTCATCCAGGACGTCATTCTTAAAGCGCCCATGGTACAACTCGAACATTTCCTGGAACTGATCCACCAGCACTTTGACCTTCCGGGGCTCGGCTCGATCATCAAGAAAGCGCACGCCATGGTCAGCCAGAATTACAGCGGAGACATTACCATTTACCCCGAGCGGCACCTGATCAACATGAGTAAAATTTTCACCAATCTCGATCCGGATCAGGCAGCAAACATGATGCTCGAAGGCCGCCGCGCCACCTGGCCCAAAAATCGAAAGAATCAGGAACACAACCCAGATCAGCCGGACTTTCGACGACTGCCTGAGGCGGATGAGTGAAAGCTATAGCTATGTAAAGCGCTAGTGCTCTGTCAAGCCTGAATTGATGGGTTCAGCGAGTCGTGAAGTGGTTGGGCGCAAGGCACGTCTCGCCGGCAATGGCTCGTCCTTGCCCAGAGGCGTAACACCGCGAACGACCGCTTCACGGCACGCCCGAAGGGAGCTACCCAGATGTCCCAATACGGTGTTGCAGCCCTTGAAAAGGACAAGCCATTTCCTGCGGACTGCGTCTTGTCTTGGAACATCTGGGCAGCTCTGAACCCATCAATTCAGGCTTGACAGAGCACTAGTATAGTTCGTTAACATAGCTCGATGAGCGAACAACGAAACATTGACGGCAATGACGCCATTGTCGTCAAGTTCATGGCCAAGAAACTAAGCGCCGCAACCACACCCGCCTGGCGACGGCAATTACCCGGCAGGGAAAGCAAATGGGGGCGTTGCCGATTTGTATTTGACCCGGATTGCCCGGTCTATGACTGGCTGGCGGTCTACGATGACTTATCACCCGTCGCGGGCGAGAAATTCTCGGAACGTATCGAGCCATTGGCCTGTCCCGCTGAAAACACCATCCTGGTCACGGCAGAGCCTTCCAGCATCAAGACCTACAGCTCGGATTTTTGCCGGCAGTTCGGCGTGATCATTACCAGCCAGGAACCATGGGCCCTTGCCCATGAGCACATTGTGCGAACCCAGACGGCCTACCCCTGGTTTTACGGCCGCAGCGATACGGAAATGACGCCCTTTGATCAAATCGTGGACAATCCGCCTCTGGATAAGTCCAGGCTGATTTCAACGGTTTGCTCCGACAAACTGGGCCGCAAACACACCATGCACCGCGCCCGTTTCGAATTCACCGAGCGGCTGGTAAAAGAGCTGCCGGAAATTGACCGCTTCGGAAAAGGCGTGCGCTATCTCAACGACAAGGCCGAGGTGCTGGATTCCTACCGCTATCACGTTGCCATTGAAAACGACAGCGTACCTGATTATTTCACCGAAAAACTGGTGGATTCCTTCCTGGGCCTGGCTCTGCCGTTCTATTTTGGCTGCACCAATACCGCGGACTATTTTCCGCAAGAGAGTTTCATCCCCATCGATATTTTCGATTTCGAAGGGTCGCTAAATACCATTCGCCGCGCCATCACGGCCAACGAATATGAAAAACGTTTACCCTATATCAAGGAAGCCCGGCGGCGCGTGCTTGAAGAACACAACCTGTTTGCCCTGCTTTCGCGGGAAATCGAAAAACGCCATGACCCAGCCAGCGAGAGCGCCAGTGTGAGCAGTGCAGGCGTCGAGCTTTACAGCCGCCGCGCCTTGCGCAACAGCAGTACAAAGCATTTCCTGCGCACAATTTATGAAAAATACCGCCTGAAAAGATTGCAGGCAAAGCGAAGAGACTCATGACAAACCCACAGCGCATTCTTATCACCGGCGGAGCGGGCATGATCGGCTCCAGGCTCACCTGGCGCCTGACCGGACTCGGTCACCACGTCATTGTGGTCGACAACCTGTGGCGGGGGAAAAAGGAATACCTGCACGACAACAACGGTGTACCGGTCATCGACCTCGAAGAAAACCTGCACATCCTGGACCTTGCTGTTCCGGGCCAGATCGATGCATTGCTCGACGGCGTCGACTACGTCTTTCACCTGGCGGATATCGTTGCGGGTATCGGCTATGTGTTCAAGCACCAGGGTTCAATCTTCCGGCAGAATCTGCTGATCAATTCCAATGTGATTGAGTCAATCCGGAACCATCCCGTCAAAGGGCTCGTGTACGTAGGAACCGCCTGCAGTTTTCCGCAGGACAAACAGACTGGCGTCGATGCCGCGCCCCTGGTGGAAGAAGACATCTATCCCGCCTGGCCCGAATCCGCATACGGCTGGAGCAAGTGATGGGGGAATACGAATCCTTCCTGCTGGCCGAAGAGTCCGGCATCCCGGTTTCAGTACTCAGCCTGCACAATGTCTACGGTGCTCCCTGCGATTTCAGCCCCGAAAGCAGCCAGGTGATCCCTGCACTGGTGCGCAAGGCCATTGAATTTCCCGATCAACCGTTCGTGGTGTGGGGCAGCGGCGCACAAGGTCGTGCTTTTGTGCACGTAAACGACGTCGTGGACGCGCTGGTGTCCACCCTGGAATGTGGATTTGGAAAAGGCGTGATCCAGATCGGGCCGGATGTCTGCATCTCGATCAGGGAAATTGCCGAGACCCTGGTGGAAATTTCCGGCAAGGACATAACAATCAACTACGACCGGAGCAAACCCGAAGGCGACCGGGGGCGCTGTGCAGATTACAGCAAGGCCAGAAGGATTCTTGGCTGGGAGCCACGAACCAGCCTGCGGGACGGCCTGGAGGAAACCTACCGCTGGATTGAAGCCAAACTGTAATGCGGGTTTTGTATATCACCAAGAACAGCGACCGGCCGGAGTCGGCCACGATCATCGGTTTACGCGAAGCCGGGGTCTCACCGATCGTCATGGCCGATCTGCGGTCCACGCACGTGCAGCGCATCCGTGATGCCGGTATTCCCGTGCTGGATATCCCCCTGGATCGAAAATTCGACCGCGAGGCGCTGAAAGTGATCCGCGAAACCATCCTTTCCAGCAAAATCGACATCGTCCACGCCTACACCAACCGCACCGTGCTGCACATGGTGCTGGCCACCCGCGGCCTGCCGGTGAAACTGGTTGCCTACCGTGGCGTGATTGGAAACGTCAGTTGGCTGTCGCCTTTGTCCTGGTTGCGGTTTCTGAACCGCAGAATCACCCGGATTATATGTGTGGCGGAGAAAATCCGGGAGTATTTGCTGGGTTTGCATTTCCTCGGGTTCGCCCTGGACCCGGAAAAGGTGGTGACCATCAACAAGGGCCATGACCTGTCCTGGTACACGGCCGATCCGGTGGACTTGTCCCGGTTTGGTATTCCGCCCGACGCCATGGTCGTGACTTGCTCTTCGCGCTTACGGCCACGTAAAGGCCTGTGGGAACTGGTGCGGGCGCTGGGCGAGACAGACTCCCGCAAAAACGTCCATCTCCTGTTTCTCGGTCATGAGGGCAACAAGTCACTACGCGGGGAAGTGGACAAGCTGGAACATCCTGAGCGCGTTCATTTCGCAGGATTCCGCAAGGATGCGCCGGCCATTATGGCGGCCAGCGATGTATGCGCCTTGCCGGTACTGGACGGGGAAGGATTGTCCCGTGCCGTGATCGAAGCCATGGCCTATGGCGTCCCGGCCATCGTCACGCCGGTCGGGGGTAATACCGAGCTGATCGTGCACGGTGAATGCGGGCTGGTGGTGCCGGTTGGTGACGTACCGGCTCTTGCCCGGGCAATGGAGAAACTCTACGATGATCCGGTGCTGCGGCAAGGTTTTGGCGAAAACGCCAGGGCCCGCATCGCCACGCATTTCAGGAATGAAGATACAGTCAGCAAAACCCTGAGCCTTTACCAGGAAATCCTGACCGGCTAAGGACAACGCAAAACCAGGCACGAAACCAGGCATGAAACGATACCTGTTTTATATTGAATATGATTACTGTTACGGGGTTTTGCGGCCCCTGCAGGACGCCATTCACCGGCGAGGCGGGGAAACTGCCTGGTTACCCGTCGGCCCTGAGATCAACACCGGCTTTTTACACCCCGATGAACGCCGCTTCAAACATGTCTCCGAGGCCATCGAATGGAACCCTTATGCGGTGCTGGTGCCCGGCAATGAAGTACCTTCTTTCCTGCCAGGCATGAAAATAGAGGTGTTTCACGGCCTGAACTCAGGCAAGCGCCGCCGCCGCGACGGGGTTCAATATCACTTTATCATTCGTGGCCTGTTCGACCTTTATTGCACCCATGGCCCGAACACGACCAACCGCTTCGAGGAACTGGCCGCGAAGTCCGGACACTTTCGCGTGGCGCAGACCGGTTGGTCCAAGCTGGACCCCCTGTTCGATGGAACCTGCCCGGTGGAGAAGGAAGACCGGCCCGTAATCCTGTTTGCCTCGACTTTTTCACCACGCCTGACCGCAGCACCGCATGTACTCGAAACCATCAAGACGCTGGCGGAAAAGGGCCGGTGGAAATGGCTGGTGAACATGCATCCCAAGATGCCTCCTGAAATCGTGAAAAGCTACCGCGCCATCGAGGGGGAGAACCTGGAATTCGCCGAGACCGACGACGTTATACCCCTGCTGGCGCGGGCCGATGCCATGTTATGCGACACCTCTTCGATTCTTTCTGAATTCCTGGTCCTGCATAAACCGGTAGTCACGTTCCGGACGGCCCGGCCGGCTGATTACCTGATCGATATTCAACGACCCGATGAGATCGAATCAGCCCTGGAGCAGGCCCTGGGCCACCCTCCCCGGTTGATGGAACACATTCGGCGCTACGCCGAAGAAACGCATCCCTACCGGGATGGCAAATCCAGTGAACGCACGCTGGATGCGATTGACGCCCTGGCTGAGAGCGGTCTGCAGGGGCTGAAGCGCAAGCCGCCCAACCTGCATCGCCACTGGAAAATGCGCCGGCTGCTGGACTACCACAAGTTCCCAGCGGGGAACGGCTAAACCCGGCCATGGGCGGGCCCGGGTGCGGGTCAGTGCAAGCCCATCAGGACACGCACATGCGTCTCTACGCACCGGGCTAAACTATTCAACTCGTAACCGCCTTCCAAAACCGAAACAATTCGGTCCGAAGCGAAAATCCCGGCTAGCTGCACAATCTGCTCAGTCACCCAACGAAAATCAGCATCGGTCAGACTGACACCCGACATATCATCATCCTGGTGCGCGTCAAAGCCTGCGGAGATGAATATCATTTCGGGCTGGAACCGCTCCAGCGCGGGCAGCCAATGATCACTCACCGCAGTGCGGAATTCAGCACCTCTTGCCGTGGCCTCCAGGGGAACGGAGACGTTCCGGTCACTGTCTTCCGGCAGGGGCGTGTAAGGGTAAAACGGGTGCTGAAAAGTTGAACAATAAAGCACCCTGTCGTCATCAAGGAAAATTTCTTCAGTCCCGTTGCCCTGGTGGACATCGAAATCGATGATGGCCACTTTCTTCACGCCATGCGCTTCCAGTGCATGGGCTGCGCCTACAGCAATATTGTTGTAGATACAAAATCCCATTGCCCGGGCGCTTTCCGCGTGATGCCCGGGAGGCCGCACACAGCAGAAAGCGTTCTTCAGTCCGTCACTCATCAACAGATCGACCGCTGACACGACTGCACCTGCCGCCCGTTTGGCCGCCTGCAGCGTAGCCGGGCTTATCACCGTGTCCGGATCGATGTGCGCATACCCTTGTCGTGGCATCATCGCCTCCACGGTTTCCAGGTGCCCGGCGGTATGCACCCGTAAAAGCTGACTCCGGGTGATTTCGGGGGCTTCGAAATTCCTGATGAAATCGGAAAGCCCCGAAGAGATAAATTTATCTTCAATCGCGGACAGCCGGCGGGCACTTTCCGGGTGCCCCTCACCGGTATCATGCGCGTGGCAATCCGGATGGCTGATGTATGCGGTGCTCAACGGTCAAGCCTCTTTTTCAAATTGTCTTCATTTTAGTATATTTGTCCGGGACATGAGCGGAGATTTGGGCTAAATTGAGGGGATGAACACACACTATTTGGCATCGCTTTTCACACCACAAACAATTGCCCTTTTCGGGGCAAGCGACAGAAAAAATTCAGTCGGCGGAGTGGTGTTCCAGAATCTTCTTTCTTCGGATTTTCAAGGTCACGTTTACGCGATCAACCCAATGCACGAAACGGTGCAGGGACAAAAAGCCTATGCGTCCCTGGGTGAGATCAGCGAAACGGTTGACCTGGCGGTGGTAGCGACGCCTGCCGGCACCATTCCCGATATCGTCGAAGCTTGCGGTGAACACGGCATCAAGATGATGTTGATCCTGTCAGCAGGTTTTCGTGAATCGGGAGCGGAAGGACGGCAGTTGGAAGACCGGGTCACCGGGCTGATCAGACACTATGGCATTCGTTTGATGGGCCCCAACTGTCTCGGCATCATCCGGCCGGACAAACATCTCAACATCACTTTCGGACACAACGCCGCCAGGCCCGGCAACCTGGCCTTTGTCTCTCAGTCCGGTGCAATCTGCACAGCCATTCTTGATTGGGCGGAAATGAATGACATCGGTTTTTCAGCGGTTGTGTCCACCGGAATCGCTTTGAAAGTGGGCCGTCACCTGGCCGGTGCTGAAGCTTCCATGTCACACACCGGTGCATTGGTCGGAAGTAATGAAACCTTTTCCGCCGCTCTTTCGCGTTCGGGTGTACTCCAGGTAGAAAGCATCGGTCAGCTTTTCGCTGCCGCCAAGGCGCTATCCTCTTCGCATTTCCGTGAAGCATCCGAACGCCTGGTGATCATTACTAACGGTGGTGGTCCCGGAGTGATGGCGGCTGACCGGGCGACCGATCGGGGAATTGAGCTGAGCGCCCTGAGCCCGGAAACCATCACTGCGCTGAACGGGCGTATTACCGGAGGTCTGGTCCCACGCCAATCCCGGTGGACATCATCGGAGATGCAACACCGGAGCGTTACCGGGCAGCGATTGACATCTGTCTTGCGGACCCCGGTGTGGATGGCGCCATTGTCATTCTCACGCCCCAGGCCATGACACAACCCGCTCAAGTGGCTGAGGCACTGATCAAGTCAGCAGAAAAAAGCAGGAAACCCATATTGACCAGTTGGATGGGAGGCCAGCAGGTTGCGCAGGGGCCGGCAATTGCTGAAAAACGCCCGTATACCGGATTTCAGCATGCTGGAAAATGCGGTGGACGCTTTTTCGTTTATCGGAACATACAACAGAAACCAGCGCTTGTTGTTGCAAACGCCCGCAAAACTGACCAGCGGCCAGGAGCCACCGGATATTGTGGGGGCCCGCCTCATTATAGAAGGCGTTTTGACCGAGCGGCGCAAGATCCTGACAGAACCGGAGTCGATGGCAGTGTTGACTGCATTCCGGATTCCATCCGCACAAAATGCAGTTGCCCATACGGCCAACGAGGCCTTGATCGTCGCTGAATCCATTGGTTTCCCCATTGCCATGAAGGTACTGTCCACCGACATTTCTCATAAATCTGATGCCGGGGGGGTGAGGCTGAACATCAACACAGCCCAGGAGGTAAGAGGCGCCTACCGTGAACTGATCGACCGGGTAAGGATGAAATTACCGGATGCAAATATTTCAGGAGTGACGGTAGAGAAAATGTATCGCAACCCAAACGGCCGTGAATTGATGATTGGCATCATTCGGGACCCGGTTTTTGGTCCGGTCATCAGCTTCGGCAGTGGTGGTACGATGGTGGAAGTCATGCAAGACTCGGCTATTTCATTACCCCCGCTTAACCGCCGGCTGGCCCGGGATCTCATTGACCGCACAAAAGTGTCGCGCATGCTGGCCAGCTTCCGGCACATGCCCGCGATCAACATGGAACTGTTAATCGATATTTTGCTGCGCGTATCCAACATGGCATGTGAATTGCCGTGGATCCGGGAAATGGATATCAACCCCTTACTCATGGATGAAAACGGGGCCGTGGCCGTGGATGCCCGAATTCTCGTAGGTTACCCGAAGCCGTCTACGGACCCTTATAATCACCTGGCCATTCATCCTTATCCCGCCCACCTGGTCACCCGGGTCCAGTTGAATGACGGGACTGATATCATCATCAGGCCCATCCGGCCCGAAGATGCAGAGATCGAACAGCAATTCATTCGCAGCCTCTCCGCCAAGTCAAAATATTTCCGGTTCATGAATACGATTCAGGAACTGAGCCTGGAAATGCTGGTTCGCTTCACCCAAATCGATTATCACGACGAAATGGCCCTGATTGCGGTTAAACCCGATGGCGATAACGAGGAAGAAATTGGCGTCGTTCGTTACATGACCAACCTGGACAAAAAAAGCTGCGAATTTGCCCTGGTCGTTTCAGACAAGTGGCAAGGCAGAGGAATCGCTCATCACCTGATGCAGAAGCTGATTGAAGTCGCCCGCGACAGGGGACTTGAAATGATGGAAGGCCAGGTACTGGGCAATAACATCAAGATGCTCGCTTTGATGACTTCGCTGAATTTCCGAATAAACAATGACCCCAGTGACACCAGCCTCAAACTGGTGGAGCTTCGTCTAAATTGATCATTGGCAAGGGGCTGAAGCGCAAATAATGTTAAGCAGCCGGCAATTCGATGAATTCATTGCGCAAAACCGGCTGCCGGACAAGTTTCGGGACCTGATCAGACTGCATTACCTGCCCCTGGCCTCGTGGGTGGAATCACAACATAAACCGGATGAGGCGCTGTTCGTCGGAATAAACGGGGCGCAGGGCACCGGGAAGTCAACGCTTGCCGCCTTTTTACGCCTCGCACTCGAGCAGGCCGCCAACTGGCGTGTAGTAGTTTTATCAATCGATGACTTCTATCTGACCAGGACAGAGCGCAAAAAACTGGGCGAACATGTCCATCCCTTGATGGAGACCCGGGGTGTTCCCGGCACGCACGATATGCAAATGCTGGCCACTTGCATCGAAGAGCTCAAAAATCTTGGCTCAGAGAAAAGTTTGGCTTTGCCGCGCTTCGATAAATCGCGAGACGATCGTGCCGATCCCGATTCCTGGCCCCTTGTCAGCGGGCCGGCCGACCTGATTATTCTCGAGGGATGGTGTGTCGGCTGCACTCCCCAGGCTGAAGAAGATTTGCTGGAGCCCATTAATTCACTGGAACGCGAAGAAGACGCATCGGGCGAATGGAGGCGTCATGTAAACGATCAGATCAAAGGGAGTTATTCCAGGCTGTTTGCAACACTGGATGCGCTGATTTTCCTGCAAGCGCCCGGTTTTGACGCAGTTTATCGCTGGCGCCTCGAGCAAGAAGAAAAGCTCGCCGCAATCACACCCGACGATGCCACCGGAATCATGAACAGCGGGCAAATAGCACGCTTCATTCAACATTATGAGCGCTTGACGAGAGTGAATCTGGCCACCCTGCCCGGTACTGCCGACGTTGTCTTAGAATTGAACGAAAATCATGACTGTGTAAGCAGTAGCTATGCAATGTGAAAAACACCGTGCCATCAAGCGGAGGCGGTTAGCTGCCTTCAGGACACGCTCAAGACGTCCATGTGTGCTAATCATCTGTTCCCGACAGCATGATTGTCCTGAAGGCAGCTAACCGCCTCCGCTTCCGAACGCTGTGTTGCATTATTTGCATGCTGTCCTGAAGTGTTTGCGGGAGGGGGCAGGTTTCCTGCAAACAGACACTCAGCACCTGCTAGACAAGCAGACAAGTCGTTACTGCGTGTATTGCGCATGATTTTAGTCACTGGCGTTTCAGGGAGAGATCGGCTGGCACGGCCTCAATCACAAACAAGGTTCGCTCTTACGAACCCTGCCGACCGTGCCCATAGAATATTGGATGTTCAGTGTTTACAACGTTGCTGGAATTCACGCTTAGTGTCCCATCGGGTCGTTCCACTCGCCGAGAAGCACTATGCAATTCGGGTTAAAACCGTTGTCTTTCAGCGTATCCCAACTGTTAATGACTTCCTTTGACTGCAGGTCCACCACCGAGATGGATCCGTCTCTCATGCCCGGCAGGTTGATAAAAGAATTCTGCACGAAGGCATATTTTCCATCCTGCGTGTAGGCGACATGGTGCGCCCCGCCCGCGGTATCGATGGTCTTGACGAGCGTGGCTTTGCGCCCGCCGTCGCTGAGATCAAAGAAGTGCATCTTGCCGGGAAGGGACGTTGTAATGTGCATTTCCGAGCCATCTGCGTTGAAGTAAATTTCAAGCGGTACGGCGGCTTTGTCCTGTGCAAAGTCATAACCCGGCGCGGGGTCGAAAGTGCCGGTCTCAGGATTCCAGGTCACGGTCCACAGCGTGGCGTCATTCATGTTGGTCACCCAGGCGACCGGTGGGTCAGACTGCGGTACAAAGATGACTTCCACCGGCGCAATATTATTCGGCGCAGGCTTGTCGGTCACACTGACTGATCCGAGGTTCTTGCCGGTACTGGCCTCGATAATACCAAGCGTGCTGCCCGGATCGGCCATATCGGTGGCGCGTACAGTACTGGTGACCAGGATGCGGTCTATGCCTTCATGCATGGCAATCCCGTGTGGATACGGCACCGGGGAATCCAGCGTGTGAGTATAGGTATCGTTTACCGCGTCTCCGACAACGATCTTGCTTGACCCCATGCAAGTCTCATACCACCGGGTGTTGTCCGCGGAAAAAATCACGTCTTCACCCACCTGGCAGTCCGGCACATCAATAACCTTCACCCGGTAGGGATTCTGCGTCATGTCAATGACCCGCAGTTCCGCTTTGCCCAGTGCCGTCATGTAGATCTTGCTGTGATCACGGTTCCAGAACAGGTGGTGCGCCACCAGGTCAGGCGGCAGGGGAATCTCCATCAGTATGTCACCGTAGGTTTCCGATTCCGGATCCACGTCAAAAATGGCCACACCTTCACGGCGCGTCTGCGTACCGAACGGCATTTTCAGATCCTTCAGGGATTCATCAGGTTTCGATTCGTAATTTGCCATGGCAAGGATTTCCGCCTGGCCTGCCAAGGGTATCGCCAATGTGCAGAAAGCCAATACAAGTATGGTCTTTTTCATAATGTTCTCCAAAGTCCTTTGTGATGTCTCCTATAGTATAAATCTGCCGCTTCTTGAAAAGCGCACCTCTAATAATAGTCTATAATCAGGAAAACGTTTGCCCGGGCATTGTTTATGAACACTTCAAAACTTTTGCGGTGGTGGATACTTCTGGCCACCTTGCTGTTCTTTTTCGTTCCCGTGTCTGTCCATGCGGACACAGATGAGGGGACAGTCAAGCGAATAGAGCTGGTCATCAGCGAGCGCAAGGTGCAGCGGGAAGAGAAAACAATACGGGTGACCCAGGGCGAATCAGTTGAGCTGGTCTGGCAAAGCGATGAGGCCGCCGAACTGCATTTGCATGGCTACGACATCAGCTTCGAGGTCTCGCCCGAAGCACCTGCCATTGTGACCTTCGAAGCCCATGCGACCGGCCGCTTCCCCATCACCAGCCACGGTTTTGGGGGGGAACAGGGACACGGCCATGAGGCCTTGCTCTACATTGAGGTCTACCCCCGGTAGACCCTTTACCAGTACCCCTTCAAGGTGCGTCTGAAACTCACTCAAGCGGTTTGGCTGTTGGCGTTGGTGCCGGGTAGTCTTTTTGCGCACGGATTTGCGCAGCGCTACGACCTGCCCGTGCCGCTCGGTCTGTATATGGGGGGTGCAGCGGCCGCCGTGGTGCTTTCATTCCTGGTCATTGCGTTTTTTGTCCGCGGTGAGCGCATCATCGAAAGTTATCCCCGGTTCAATTTGCTGGCAAATCCGCTCGGCCGTTTTATCGCCGGCACATTCATTGTTCAGTTGCTTCGAATATTTTCGATCAGCTTCCTGACGCTGGTCATTGTCGCCGGCTACATCGGCCACGAAAACCCGTTCGAAAATATTGCGCCCACCGCCATATGGGTTATCTGGTGGGTTGGTTTCGCCTATATTTCCGGGCTGGCGGGCGACTTCTGGGCCGTCGTCAATCCCTGGTCCGCTGTTTATGGGTGGGCTGAAAAGCTCTGGCAAGCCCTGTTCCCTTCCAGGAGCCTGGGGTTTGCCCTTCCCTGGCCCGTCTGGCTGGGGCGCTGGCCTGCCGCACTGCTGTTCGCCTGGTTTGTCTGGGCGGAGCTGATCTGGCCACAAAGCGATACACCCGCCAGCCTGGCAAAGGCGGCACTCACCTACAGCATCATCACCTGGCTGGGCATGTTCGTGTTTGGGCGGTACCGCTGGCTGCGTAGCGGTGAGGCGTTCACGGTGGTGTTCGGCTTTCTCGCCCGGTTCGCACCCAGCGAGATCCGCGTCACTGACGCCGCCGTGTGTACTGCTTGCGGGTCCAGTCACTGCCGTGATCGTTTTGCGGGCTGTGTGAACTGCCTTGAATGTTTCGAAAAAACAGCGAAAGATCAGCGGGAATGGAACCTGCGGCCGTGGGCTGTGGGGCTGCTGACGGCCAGGCCGCTATCGGCCTCATCCATGGTGTTTGTGCTGCTTATGCTGTCCAGCGTGACATTCGACGGCCTGCTGGCCACCCCCCTGTGGGCCGATCTGTCCCGGTGGATGATCTATTCCGAAACCATGCGGCCGCTGATCATCGCCCTGCAGGACATTACCGGCAATGCCGTCGCTGCGGTCGGAACCATCGCTCTCGCTGCCTTCCTGCTGGTGTTCCAGTTGCTCTACCTTTTGTTCAGCACGCTGATGTATTTCAGTGTCCCTGCCGCCAACCGGGCGGGAATTTCTGTCCGGCAACTGGCGGGGCTTTTTGTGCTGAGCCTGATTCCCATCGCGCTGGCATACCACCTGGCCCATTACATGTCTTACCTTGCGCTCGTCGGGCAGTACATCATCCCGCTGGCCTCCGACCCTTTCGGCATGGGCTGGGACCTGTTCGGCACCAGCCTGTATACCGTAGACATCAGCATCGTTAACGCCCGCATGGTCTGGTACACCTCGGTAATCGCCATTGTCACGGGCCACATCATCGCCGTGTGGCTCGCCCACGTGATGGCCCTGCGAACTTTTCACAGCAACCGCGCAGCGCTGCTCAGCCAAATCCCAATGCTGTTGCTGATGGTCGGCTACACCATGCTGAGCCTCTGGATCCTGGCCCAGCCCGTAGTGGAAACCAGCTGACCATGCGGGTCAGATGTCAAAGCGCAAGCGCTGGCCGGGCTGGATTCCACGCAGGAAGTCCTGGGCTGGAATGCACCAGATGTCATCAATGCGCCGACGTTCATGACCCCGATAGATCAATGCAGTTTCCGCCTCAGGGTAGTCTTCGCGAAAGGCCTTCAGACCGCGAAGATCGGCGGAATCTATCCGCCTGGCGTGTTTTACTTCAATCGCATAAAAACCGATCTCCCCGTAAACAACGAAATCAACTTCGCTGCCGCCCCGTGTGCGCCAATAGGCCAACTCATGCCGGCCTTTAGAGTAATCAACCCATGCGCGTAAATGCTGGGCGATGAGGCCTTCCAACGCGGCACCATGTATCTCCGCATCGGAATCAAGTGGCCCCCTCGGCCTCAGGGATTTGAACACCCCGGCATCAAAATAATAAAACTTCTGATGCGAAATGGTCTTGCGCTTCGCGCGGCGTGTGAAGACCGGAATCCGGAATCCCAATAGCAGATCCTCCATTATCTCGATGTAATTGACCACCGTCCGCCGTTCAACTTCACACTCCCGGGACACAGCTGAAGCATTCAGGACCGCGCCGTGAGAAAAACTCATCGCCTCCAGGAAACGTGAGAATGCTCCAATGTTGCGGGTTAGTCCCTCGGCCTGGACTTCCTGCTCCAGGTATAAATTGGCGTAACCGGCAAGCGTTTCATCGGGGTCGGACGAGTCCAGAACCAGCGGCACCATACCCCAACGCATCGCTTGATCCAGGTCGAAGTCACTAAGCTCGCAAGCCATAAACGGATGCAAAGAACGGTTGGCTGCACGTCCTCCCAGCAGGTTGGTACCCACTGCGCCTTAGTTTGCGGGCGCTGGAACCCGTCATGATGAATCGCGGGTGCCCGGGTACTTCCAGTGCAGCATGAACGACATTGAGCAGTTCCGGGACGCGTTGAATCTCATCGATAACAATAGTATCCACAGTAGGCGAACCCGCCATCAGTTCACCAAGGCGCTCCGGGCGGGCCTGCAATGACCGGTATCGTTCCGGGCTTAGCAAGTCGATGTACAAAGCATCGGGAAGCCGCCTTCTCAGCAGTGTTGACTTACCTGTTCCCCGGGGCCCAAAAAGAAAAAAACTCCCCGGTGGAAACTCGAATATTCGACTTACATTTTCCATTATGAGTCGCAATTTGGAAAAACGATTTCCATTATACACTTAACCCGCATACCTTGCCCAACCCATCGTGGAAACCACCTGAATGGCTCAGGCACTGGATCCCAAGGTGAACAGGCTGTGTTTCTTTACCTCGTTACCTTCCCTGGGGATCATTCGGCACCAGCCTGGCCAGCAGCAAGGGAACCTACGGCCATGGCGGTCCCGGCCAGGAATACGAAGCGCGGCGAATACAGCCAGATGATCCCGAAAGTCACCGGAATCACCACTGCGGCAATGTGGTTGATAGAGAATGCCACTCCGGCTGTGGAGGCAATATCGGCCGGATCAGCAATTTTTTGAAAATAACTCTTGATGGCAATAGCCATTGCAAACAGGATGTGATCGCAGATATACAACAGCGCCGCGACCCAGGCCACTTCAACAAAAGCATAAGCCGTAAAAATAATAATCAGGCCCGCATATTCCAGGCTCAGCGCCAGGCGCTCTCCGTAGCGCATGATCAATCGACCGATTCTCGGTGCAACGGCAGCGTTGATCACATGGTTGACCAGGAACAGGAGGGCGATATTGGCTGCTGAAAAACCAAACTTTTCCACCATCAGGAATCCGGCAAAAACCATGAAAATCTGCCTGCGCGCGCCGCTCTGAAGGTCAGCGCATAAAAAAGCCAGTAGCGTTTTCTCATCAGCAGGTGCTTTCGCTGCGGCACCTTGTGTGCAAAGGCCGGAAAAGCCAGCCAGGCTGCAATTGCAAGGATGACCGTGAGCCCACCGGCGCCCAGGTACAGCCACTGGTACTCAAAATCCAGGTATTCCATACCCAGCCAAACGCTGCCATACGCCGCAATCGCTGCCAATGAGGAGGCCGCGGAAATGCGGCCCATCACCAGTGGAGCATGCACAATGTCAATCCATTGCAGGGTGAGAGATTGCTGAATGGTATACAAATAATGGAAACCGATGGACATCAGCACCGTCGTGAAATACAGGCCGTATTCACTGGGCAGAAACCCGGTAATGGCGACGCCGGCGCCCAGCAACGCCACCGATAACAGGGCAAAAGTCTGTTCTTTTAATACCAGCAGGACAAATACAGCCATAAACGCCAGGAAACCGGGTAATTCGCGCAAGCTTTGCAGGATGCCGATCTCCCGGCCGGTAAATGCAGCCTGTTCAATGACAAAATTGTTCAGCAACGCCTGCCAGACAGAGAAGGCCAGCGACGCTGCAACCGCCATCAGGATAAGCAAATACTCCGGTTTATCTATTTTGTTCCTGATTTCCATAGCCACGCATCATCACTCAATTAAGCTTAGCTGTCATGCTGCTGTAAGAGGTCGCTTGGGGCCGACGGGTTAGATGACAGATTTCAGCCAATTAACAAACGCCGTTCGCGCCCAAGGACGCTCCTACATGCCGATCTACGCCAAATTCAATAATTGCTTCAATGACATATATCAAGGCTTCCTTTACCCATCCCTATTACGATCAGAAACTGCGGAAGTGATTTTCAACAAGAAACACCAAAAACAGGGACCTGTCCGCCATGGAAGGCTCGCGAGGAGATAATCCTATGGCTGACAAACTTCGTTTCGCGCTGTGTGTTCTGGCGGCGTTTTTACTTACGTGTTTATTCATGACGCCTGCAAATACGGCTGAAGTAGTAAAGGCAGAAACGCCTGGTGCAGCGGCCGGGCCCAAGATCGTCAGCCCTACCGATCGAATTGTGATTCCCGGCGACATGAAAATCATCACCGAAAAGGGCCCCAACGATCACCTCTCCAGCGAGCTGGAAGTGTGGCGGGTTTCGAAAGGTCAGCTCGTACTCAAGGTCTGGCAAGCCAGGCTCGATTCGGGCAATCTGACCACCGCCACGCTTGATGATGGCAGCTTCGAGGCTGGGGTAGATTCTCTGGATCCGTGGACCCGGTACGCAATTCGAGCCCGGCACGGCACTGCCAGGGGCTTCACCGAGTGGGGTCCCGAGCTTATGATCCGCACTGACGATGGCAGTGAAGAGGTTTTCAACCCGGCGATTATTGGTGAGGTTTGGCTGGATATTCCC